>PPYE01643626.1_pt1 | contig 31942 bp, 28 predicted proteins | sample 1559881 | NCBI WGS metagenome assembly PPYE01 (sample SAMN08240022, study PRJNA423297) | Human gut metagenome, whole genome shotgun sequencing project.
TCGTGGTATGTGGGTGTATGACGTGAAGGAGTATGAGTTCATCACATGGTGCAGAAAGCCTGCTGATTTGGTGTATAAGGAGGATTGTTTTGATCAGATTGATGGGAAGTATCATAAGGCTGGTGAGGAGGTTCGTGCGTCGATCTCGAATTATCAGTATGTGACTAATGCTTATACGGTTTATACATTTGCTTCGGAGGTGAAGTAGGTGAGTAGTCGAGTGTAAGCAGCAATAATTATCGCAGATAAAAAAGGTAAGGCTGATGAATACGGAAGGCAAAGACTATGGATAAAGCACTTCAAAAAGAGCATAGCCGGCGGTTCGCTTTGCTGCATGAGAAGTATGCAGCAAAGATGGAAAGTCTGTCAGAGCGTGAAGAAGACTGCAAAAGGATATCCAATAATATAGATCAGCTTAGTGACGAAATAGCCTACAGGCTCCGCTGTGATATGGATTCCCTCCGCGAACAGATAGCTACGGGAGCCCTTGATCCTAAATTCAACAGCGATATCACCGAAATGGAGGCATACTTGCATAAACTCATGGTCCAGGCTGAGGAGGAGAAAGGGAGGCTGGCCTCTGAAATAAAGGGTATCCGCGATGAGATGGCAGATGAGGATATCGCGTATGGCCATGCTGTCCGTTCCCTTGATGAAGAATTTGACAGCAGGAAACGGTCAGGGGGAACTTTAGCACCTTAATCTGGCAACATCTGCTTTATACATAGCCATGCATGCAAAACATTAAAATAAAAATATCAGAATCAAGTATACAAGGAGATCCGCAATGGAAGGGACCATTAAATCAAGTGCAGCTGCGGCAGCTGTTGCCAGGGATAAATTGGGTGACGGCGAGGATACCTTTACCGGCCTGAAAACGAAGAAGCTGTCCGATTCCGGGGAAGTTGAAGGCAACCGTATACATGACGGTAAAATTGCTGAAAAGATGAAAGGGTTCATGAAGGCATGGCATGAACTGGTCGATACTGATAAGAAAAATATCACTGCCGCCGCCGATGCCCTTGAACAGGCAGACCGCAATGCCGCCGTACGTTAACGCGCTGGTACGATGCGGCAAGAAGCTGGAACCAAGGCAACTCAACTCAATGCAACGCTAAGAACGGCATTCCTACGCATACGCTGATTTGCAGGGCGTAGCCCCGCGCCCTGTTTTTTGATAAAATCTTAGCCACACCGTTGTGGATTGTAAGGATTCCCTGTTATAATAGAGCGTGAAAGAATAGAATCTGTAAGAAAAGAGAAAGGGTACTTCCATGGGGGATAACCAGCAGATTCAGGCACAAATTGACGATCTGGCAAGCAGCAGAAGCACTCTGCAGTCAGAAGTTTCAGGCCTCCAGTCGCAGGTAAATGACCTGAATGGCCAAATATCTGCAATCAACGCTAAGCTCACTACTGCGAGAACGTTTCTTAATGATGTCGATACATCATTTACAACGAAAAAGACTAATCTTTCAACTAATCTGGATACGAGTGCGAATCTGTTCCAGACGGCGGTTGACGATACCACAGTCGGTGAGGCTCTGAAGAAGCATAACAGCGATATTGATACGAAGATTTCCGCTGTTAAAACAGCTGTCCAGGCGCTTATTACCCGCCTGCAGAACCAGCTGACCACTGCAACGACAAATCGGGACACAGCACAGAATTCGTTGGATTCAAAACAGTCGCAGCTGAGCTCGACCCAGTCTCAGATCAATGACCTCTCTGACCAGCTGACCACTGCTGAGTAGGTGCGGCTGTTGCTGTAAGCGGCCGCATGCGGCGGGCAGCTCACAAGGCCGGTAGCTTAAGGAGGTAACACTCTGACAGTAATAAAACTTATTGATCTTATCGATAGTGAAACAAAAATATAGGGTACAGCATAATCATCAGGATTAGCATAGGGAAATATTTCTATATGCAGCTGTAACCGTTAACGGCGGAAGCTGTTAACAACCAGCAACAATAATGAAAGCAGGTAGAAGATATGTCCAGTTCAGAAGCAAAAGGCGGAGAATCAGGGTCCTCGGGTTCCTCCGGGTCAGGCGGCGGCGAAAGCAGCAGCGGCTCAACGGGGTCAAAAGGAAAGACTTCCAGCACGATCACCATGAAGCCAGGGGAGGTCAGCGAGGCTGGCGGGGATTTCAAAACGAAGGCAGATGATATAGGTACCCTGGGCACTGACACCCAGGGGCTGACAGATACCCTGTCAGGCTGCGAAGGCGCCGCGTACAATGCCCTTGTTACGCGGATCGGCCAGGTTGCTACAGCTGCTGACGGTATCAAAACCGCGCTGACTACATATTCTACTGCCCTGACTAATGCTGTCACTACTTTCACGAATGCTGACGGGGAGCTCTCTTACCAGTTCAGCTCTTCTGATGGCAAGAATTCCTTCTATGAAGAAGATGGGAATACAATCGTTCGCGGTGCCCACCGAGGGAAGGAAAAATCAACCACATACGATGAGAATGGGAATGTTACTGAGGAGAAAAACAGTGAAACCCGTACATATCGTGACAATGATGGTATGTACTCCACTTCTGAGGAGCGCACAGATACGCATAACCCTGGAACTGGGGAAACAAATGTTTCCACCTCAAGGGCTACCCGCACCAGCGGTCCGGACGGGTCAGTTTCAACCCGCAGTGAATCCAACAATACAACTTATCCGGGGCATGGAAGCACCAGTTCACGCCGTTCATCAGGCAAACATAAGTAACTGGACATCATCAGCTAACAGATCTTATTGAAAGGAGTACCACAATGTTTCGTATAAATACGGATAATATCAAATCGGTATCAGATTCCGTCACTGAGGCTAAAACCAGTTATGAAACTAAATTTAGCGATGCCCGGAAGAAGAATATTGAAACTTTGCAGGGGCAGGACGGCAGATGGGCGCAGGCGGCTGAGACCAGCTATAATGCTGCAGATATTAAAATGAACAGCTTCAAGACTGCATACGGCACTTTTGCAACCTCCCTGTCTAACGCGGCTTCGGATGCGACTGATTCTTTACAGCCTAAGTATAAGGACGTGTTTACAGAAGCAGGGACCAGCCCTCAGAATGAAAAGCAGGTTAAGTGCAATCCTGACAGCAATTTTGGCAACAGCCTTGAGGATGCGGCAACTTCTGCTGATTCGTTCGCTACTGAGGCAAATAATTTCGTCACGCGTGCCAGTGAGCTTGATAATGAGCAGGGGGAACGGGACACTATTATTTCTTCCCTTAACGATGTGCACACGTACACTACTGATCAGGCCACCAAATACCGCGATATTAAAACGAAGTGGACTACATTCAGCACGGCTGTCAGCGATTTTGACGGCAAATACTCTTCTGAATTTTCCGGTGAATTTGTTACCCCTGAGATTACCACAGCCGCCCAGCAGGAGACTGCCCAGATGCTTGCTGATAACTTCAGTTTCGATGCCCATGGCGGTACTAAAAAACTGTGCACGGATGGTTCCAAGAGCGGGAGCATAACCGTAGATAAAAATGGGAACATGTCCATTAAAGGTGAGGCTTCAGGGACAGCCACCCTATTCAATGCATCCGGGGAGGCAAGTGCACATGGCAGTGTTTTGGGTATGCGTTCCAGTGCTACGGGCAAAGCGGAATTTGACGTTTCTGCCAAGGGCAGTGCGAGCGGAAGCATAGGTCCCAATGGATTAACCGGGGAAGCTTCAGTTTCTGCCGGAGCAACGGTTTCTGCCGATGGCAGTGTCCACCTTGGAGAAGACCTTCCCTTCGGCGGAGTTGGCGCTTCCGGCCATGCTGAAGGCTTTGCCGGTGCGGAAGCTAACGGCAAGGCAACAGTTGGTAAGGGTGATGACGGGTCGGTTGGTGCTTCTGTAAGCGGTGAAGCCTTTGCCGGTGCGAAGGCTGAGGCCAGCGGCCAGGTTGACCTTGGTCCGCTTTCGCTTTCCGGTGATGCTTCTGCCCGTGCCGGTATAGGCGCCGATGGCCATGCCGGTATTACGTTTAAAGACGGGAAGCTGACTGTCAGCGCCGGAGCCAGCGGTACTCTTGGTGTAGGTGCCGGTGCCCACGGGACAATAAGCCTTGATGTAGGTTCCATAGTTGACGAAGGGGAACATTTCTTCAAGGGATTGTTCAGCTAATCGGAGCTGATCAGAACACAAGTATAAAATATAACTGATAACGCATACTGTATTGGAGGTTTGTATGTTGTTTTTTCCGAGTAAAGAGACAGTGGGTATTCCGGGGTTTTCGTTTGAGATTCCGGAGGGGTGGTCTGTGACGCATCCTGATCATGTGCTGTTTTGTGTTATTCATCCGCAGGAGGTGTTTTCGCCTAATACTGTGGTGGCTTTGGATCGTCGTTCTGGTGATATTGCTGGTGATGTGATTATGGGGGAGATGTCGGAGTATGTTGCTTCGTTGAAGAATTCCCATGTGACTGGCCAGCAGTCTGGTGTTAATGATTTGGGTCAGGAGTGGAGTGTTATTGAGTATACGTATGATCATGAGATTGGTCCGTTGGCGAGTTCTTTGGCGGTGTTGACTGTCCGTCATGATGGTGTTGCTGATGTGTATCGTTTCCATTCTACGGTTGCTGGTGAGGGTGCTGCTGAGGATTTGAAGAAAATCCATGGCTTCCTGTCATCAATCCGCATAGCAGAAAAGTAAAGGATAGGATGAAGCATATAAGGGTGTTCCCGAAGTATACGGAAATTATGTGCTGGCTGGCCTGAGGGTATGCAGTAATTGCAGGCTCCCAGGCCAGCTGTTATCAGGACCCTTTCCGCCTCGCTTCTCTTCCTTTTCCTTTCCCTCCTCTCCACCCTTTCCCCCTTCGGAGCCGCTGGGAATCGGGAATAGTCAGGATTAGCCTCTTCCGCCAAATTCAGAAAGTAATCAGGAAACTTGTGTATCCTGACAAAGGGTATTAAGTTATATATGAATTTCGGAGGAAAAATGAAAAAATCTTTAATTAAAGTATATGCTGCTGCAGCATCTGTAGCTTTACTGGCAGGATTGGGCGCGTGCAGCATAACATTTACCCCTAATTCGCCATCCTCCAGCTCAGCTGTCCGCGCTCCGAAGGGATGGAAGAAATTCACTTCCACTGAGCTAGGGTATTCCATTTATTTTCCGGGAACTCCTGAGAGGGATACTTATAAGGATAATGGCGGCAGTTATATACGGTATTCAACCCTTGGCGACGGTGAGGATATTAATTATTCTGTATCTTTTACGGGATTTTCTTCCTCGCAGAAGGCAGATGCAGAAAAATTCAATGAAGCGCAGAAAAAGAAAGTCCTTACTAATTTTGCAAAGTTGATCGGCTTAGAGGAGAGCGATATTACTTTCACCACGGTTGACGGGTATCTTGCGTTTACATATGTTTCTCATGCTACAGAAAACTCGTCACTCGTCCTCCGCCGTGCTGTTGTATTCGGCACAAAAGGCCTTTATGGGCTGGAGTCTTTTGGCGTGTCTGAGACCCAGGCCAATACTTTCAGGGATACTTTCCGTATACTGTAGAATCCTCACCAGAACCGCAGATATATAATCCATTGTGAAGGGTCGAATGCCTCTGCGCATCGTTGTTTTCGGCGGGATATGCAAAGAATATATAATTTATACTATAAATTATTTTGTGGCGGATCCTATGGTCTTCATGGGTTTTTGTTGTTTTAACACCGGTTTAGACGGTTGGACAGAATAGGCAGTAATTCTAGATTGGAAATATTGTGAAGAAGCAGTTGCAGTTAAAGAGGCAGTTAACGAGAATATTGGCGGTTCTTGTTTCGTTACCGTTGTTTGCTGGTTTGGGTGCGTGCAGTGTGAGGTTTTCTATCGGGTCGCCGCATCCGGTTTCCAGTTCTCCGGTCAATGCCCCGAAGGGGTGGAAGAAATTTATCTCTAAAGAGTATGGATTTTCTATTTATTTCCCCGGAACCCCCATCAAAGATATGTATAAGGATAGTGGCGGCAGTTACAACCGCTACGCGATCGTTGATGATAACAATATGGTGAAATACTCTGCGTCGTATGCCCATTTCCCCGCTGATGATGATGCAGATACGGATACTTTTACTGAGCAGCGGAAAAAAACAATCTTACGTAATTATATAAGGCTCCTCGGCATTAGTGATGATAGAGCTGCCTACACTAATATTGGCGGCCGTACAGCTGTAACATATGCAACTTCGATGGCTGAAGACAATTCAGTAACTGTTTACCGTGCCGTTGTTTTAGGCAGGCATGGTTTTTACGTGCTGGATGCTTTCGGGGTTTCGGAAGTACAGGCGAAGGCTTTCAGGGATACTTTCCGGACTTTATAAAATAGATGAAACAGCAGATTATTTGAAATGGAAAGAGGCATTATGGTTCTCGCTTATCATACTGAATATTCGTATCATGCGGAACAGCCTTTGCCTGCATGGGCTGCAATACTTTTGGGCGTCGTCATGGCGATTGTAATTGGTGGAGCAGCCGTTGCTGCGGTTTTTGGGGTTCGTGCTGCTCGGAGGTCTGGTGGCGGTGGTGTTCGTGTTGCGAATGGGGCGAAGAAGGCGAAGGGGGTTGCCCGTCAGCTGGGTGGGCGTTTTTTGTATAGTGTGGGGAATGCTTTGAGTGGCAGTTATGCCCAGGTGCAGGACCGTCATGCTGCTTTTCATTTTGTGCAGTTGAAGGATAAGTTTGAGGAGTATTGTTTCCGTCAGAAGGTTTGGGTCCCTCTGGGCTACGGGCCTTTTGCTTCAGGGAGTAACCGGTATCTGCTTAATTATGTGGAGGTCCCCCGTCCGTATGGGCATATTGCTGCGTATGAGTTTCGGTATGATGATCCTTCTGTGGACTGGCATTTGGCGGTTGTATATGATATTGCTGTGGATGAGGGGCAGACAGATGCGTCTGTTGCCCATGCTGACAGGGCGGCTTTGGTGGATGCGGCCCGGGAGCATGCGTCGCGGTATTATCCTGTTATGGTGGAGAATGTGGAGGGGCACGATATAATTATGTCTATTGATTGTATGCCGGCGGGTATCAATGCGCATTATGCTGCGCTGCTTGATCTGTAAAACCCAACCAGCACACCAAAAACACAGATGGCAATATACCATGCTACTTGCCGCATACAGGAAGACATAACGCAGTAAAAGGGCGTTAGGGGGACAGCATCATGAAAGTTCGAGTTGTCAGGGACTGGCGTACAAAGGCCAGGACGGTACGTGTCACTCTGACTGGCCGGGAGACCCTTAATTATGCGCTGGCGGAACGGCTGAAGCATACAGATCTGCCCTTTTTGCCGCCTTTCAAATATCAGATAAAAGGCGATTCTGCTGTCCTGTTTTATGATATTACCGGCTGCATGAAAATCAGGAAATTCATGGAGGCAAAGATATCCGTCGGGCAGTACCAGGATATTATCCAGTCCGTAGCAGATATCACCGATATATGCACTGAGGCTTCAGCGCCCACTGAAAGCGTGCTGTGGGATAAAAAGTATATTTATATCAGCCAGCCTGTGCCGCATCCCGTGTATATCATTGTCCCTGCGCACGGAATTGCGCCGGGGCATCCGACTGCCAACGACCTGCTGATGTATCTCAGTGATGCTTCAAAAGTACATTTCCCTAATGACGATGGGAATATTTATGTTGAGATCGTACGTGATTATGTGCGGCGCAATCCGATATTCTCTTCAGTTACGCTGCGGGACTGGATGGTGAAAAAAGGGGTGATAGCGCAGGCGGGTATGTCCTCCGGGCAGTTCCTCAGCCCTGATATGGGTACCGCTGCGCAGAACCGGCAGCCGGCAGCACAGGCGATGCAGCTGCAGCCTCCTCTGCCGGTCCCCCCCGCTGCCTCTGTGCCGGCCGACGGTTTTGCGCAAGAGCCAGGCTGGGATCCTGTAGGGACTGTCCTTGGGGAAAATGGTGCTGTGGAATACGGCTCTTTAGGCGAGTCTGTTGTGAAAGAAGTTTCCCGGGTACCTGATACATCACGGAAAGATGATAATGCATATACTCCGGTTGTGGATTCAGCGCTGCTGACGATGATGCCGTCCGCAGGGGGCGCAGGTTTTGCCCAGGCGGGCAGTACAAGCTCATCGCAGCTTGTTGCCCGGCAGGGCACTGCGCAGGCTTCTGCAGGAGCGGCGCAGGGCAGTCCGGTACAGCAGTATTCCCAGCAGCCATCCTTATACGGCCTGCAGGAATCGCAGCCGATGGTACAGCAGCAGCCTGGCCTGTACGCCTCAGGCGCAGCGGTGCAGGCTCAGCCGCTCCGGCAGCCTGTCTCTCCGTCAGGCGTGCCTGCCCAGGCGGCCCGTCAGGCACCGTTGGCGTATCCACAGATGCCGCAGCAGCAGGTATCGCCTGCGCAGGCACAGCAGCCGCTGCAGGCGGCGCCCCCTGCGGATCAGCATGGCAGCACTCCTGTCCATATTCCGGTTTTTACAGTAATACGCCAGCGCGATGGCTATACAGCCCGCATGAAAGCGCTGAGGGCGACTATCGGGCGTTCTGAAACAGCGGATATCCATATGGGCGGCGAAGCTACAATGAGCCGGATACATGCAATACTTGAGTATCTTAGCGCAGATGCTTTTGCCCTTATTGACAATAACTCGCCGAATGGTACCTTTGTAAAAGGGGTCCGTTTGCCCTCAGGCGGCAGGACAGTTTTGCGGAGCGGTTCGACTTTTTCGCTGTCTGATGTAGAATTTGAAGTAGTAATAACTTTTGACTGAAAACAGCCAGCCAAAAGCGGCACAATAATTAATGGGACAAGAAGTGAAGAGGATTCATTATGACCCGTGAAAATGACATAGTCGGCGGACGGTACCGTATCATCGCACAGATCGGCACCGGCGGAATGTCTACTGTCTACCTGGCAATAGACAAGACCCTTAACAAGCAGTGGGCTGTTAAGGAGATCCGCAATGTCGAAGACAAGCATAAACGCGAGGTAATTGTCCGGAGCCTTGTAGAGGAAGCCAACCTTATCAAAGCCTTTGACCATCCTGCGATCCCCCGCATCGTTGACCTTGTTGACGAGCATGGGAGCCTTTATGTAGTCATGGATTACATTGAGGGCCGGACCTTGCGAGAAGTGCGTCGCGAGAAGCAGCAGTGCACCGAGAAGGAAGTCGTTGACTGGGGTATCCAGCTGTGCAGTGTGCTTGACTATATTCACCGACGTAAGCCCCCTGTCGTTTTCTCAGATATGAAACCGTCCAATGTTATGCTTAAGCCTGACGGTACCGTTATGCTGATCGATTTCGGTATCGCGCATATTTCAGGCAAGCCTGTCCACTCAGCGGAAGAGGCCGCCCAGGGGATACTCAACCTGGGTACACCCGGGTACGGTTCGCCTGAACAGTTCAGTAAAGGTGCCGTTACAGATGCCCGTTCCGATGTGTATTCGCTGGGCATGACCCTGCATTTCCTCCTTACAGGGGTTGACCCTACTCAGCAGGTCTATCCGATCAGGCAGTACAGGCCGGAACTTTCTGAGGGGCTTGAAAAAGTCATCGACAGGGCTATTGATAAAAATCCCGATAAAAGGTATCAGAGCTGTGCAGAATTCGCTTATGCGCTCAGGCATTACAAAGAGGAAGATGACGCGCATATCAGGGCCCTTAAACGTAAGTGGTATTCCTTCGTAGCAGTCCTGGCGGCCTCTGTCCTGTGCGCTGTGCTGGGCCTCGGGGCGCTGGGCGCAGAAGCTATCACAAGGAATAACAGTTTTGACTACTGGATGGGTGCAGCACGCCAGGAGCCGCGGAAAGCTGAAGCGGTAAATTTCTATAAAAAGGCTGCCGCACTCCGCCCGAAGTCCATAGAACCTTTCGAGGGGATGCTTAAACGGTACAGGGCTGACGGGAAGTTCACGCCCGATGAAGCTGTTCAGTACACGGATGCGGTCCGGGCCAATGAGGGGGTCCTCAAAACAGATGAAATCCGCTGGGCCCAGCTATGCTATGACACAGGGCTGCTGTACTGGTTCTATTACGCGGATTCCCAGTCTGGCAGTGCACAGGCGGATCCGATTTCCCTACAGTACGAACGGATCCGTTATTCGCAGCAGTGGATGCGCGATGCGGCCGATACAGGGGCATTCAAGTACCAGAAGCAGGCGCAGACTTATGCAGATATTGCAGCTTTCAATACCCAGGTCGTCCCTGAGATAGTCCAGGGTACAGATAAGGGCAAATTCAGAGGCTATTTCACTGAGCTTGAACAGCTTGTAAATACCGTGCAGAATGAAAGCAACGAAGTTATGCGCCTTTATGTTTCCCAGTTCGTCCAGAACGTCCTGAGCACGTATACACGTAAATTCCGTGCGGATAAGATCGACAAATCCCGCATGCTTGCGCTTGCTGAGCGGTGCATGGCAATAGCGAAGGATACTTCAACAACTTCCCATGCCACGGATGAACTGAAAGAGGTCATTCTCAATCAGGAAAACAATACCAGGCAGTCCATTATTGATGGCTTCGTCGACGCCAGGAAAGTAGGTAATAATGAGGCCCGATAGTTGGCATACGATAGCAATAGTCCTTTTCTGCCTTGCCGCAGTCCTGGCAGTTGCCGCTGTTATCCTCTTCTTTGTCCTGAAGATCAGGATAGTGTACAACCGTCTGAGCGGAAAGACGGCTGAGCGTGAGATCTCTAGCCTGAGGCGTGCGCGCCATGCACTGTGGCGTGCAGAGGCCACGGATTCTTCATCCAGGTCAGGGAGCAGGGGATCGGGAACCGGCTCTTCCGGCGGGAAACACAGCCTGATCCAGATGCGCGTGGCTAAAACCGGGCAAAGTTTCCCCAGCCCTTCCCTCTCTGAGGATGAGGCGCTGACAAGCATCCCTGATGATAACAGGGATACGGGCGATGAATCTGAAACAGTTATCGGCGTGCCTGTGCGGCCTGCCGACCCTGATAGTGAGGCGGGGACTGTTGTCAGGATACAGGATCCGCCGCTTTCGGATGACAGTTCTGACGGGACTGATGGGACAGAGGCTGCTGCTTCTGAGTAAATAGAGAAAAGACAAAGATTAAGGAACAGGATAATGAACAGCAAACAGATCAGCCAGATAAAAAAGGTACTCCTGCGTGCAGCCGTAATCATGGGTGCAGTGCTCGGCCTGGGGATTTTGGCGTCCCCGGCGCCGGCATCATATGCGGCACCTGATGAACCTGCAATCACAGAGGTCTCGTACTCGATGGCAGATAAGAATAATGCTGTAGGGGCATATCTGGTCTCACCCCTGCATTCGGAACTGAAACTTACCGTATCGGGGGCTTCAAAGCTGGCCGGCGTGGACGCGCGGTACCAGTATACAACAGTTGACAGTGAGGGCAATAAGCATAAAGTCCCGGACCAGCCGCGTACTGTCACTATGGATGAAGTACGGCAGGAAGCTGATGGGGATAATACAAAAACCTTCCGGCTCGGGCTGGATGATGAAGGCATCTATGCATTCGGCGATATACAGTTCACCCTTACTTACACGGATACTGCGCAGAAAACCAAAAAAACAGTGGTTAAAACTTTGTCCAGCCTTATAGCAGAGAGCAAGTCCTCCCCGCAGAACCCGTCCGTGAAAGCCACAGAATCGCTGCAGGGCAGCGGCGTCAGCTCCTTCCTCCTTACAGATACCGATAAAGGCATATCGCTCAATGTAACAGATGCAGACGGCAAAACTGTTGACAATGATGCTACGATTACCGCCGCTTCACGCCTGGACGGGGCTAAGGCTTCTGCAAAAGTCAGCAATACGTATATCAGCAAACTTGATGACCTCAAAAAAGCATGGATCGCAAAGCATACTGTTACAGTGACTAATAATGACACAGGCGCCCAGGTCCAGCTTTCCGGCGATGACCTGGCAGTCAGCAGGCAGCAGGACGGCAGCTTCACTGTTACCGCACAGCTGTCGAAGGCAAAAGAAAAGTTCGGCGGCTCTTTTGAAGATGCCGCATATACAGTTAAATACGGCATTGGGTCTGATATAGGGAAAACATCAGATTTTACTGTTGACACAGGCACCCCGAAAATATCTGCTGAGGTCCCGCATGCTGAGGCGGGCAGGGATCTGGCCGAAAAGGTGAGTATACGCCTGCAGCAGGCTAACGTCCTGATCCGGGGCTCGCAGCCGAAGATCAGGATTACCGTTAATGACGGCGGCGGTATTGATCTGAAAAGTGTAAAAGTTACGGTGAAAAAGGCGGATTCGCTGGATGGCAACCCCCAGCCGGCAGATGCCTCCTCATGGCTGCGGAAGGTTTCCAGCACACGCAGGAACAGGAAAGTCATTTATGAACTGACACTGCGCGATGACGGGCTTTATAACCTGTCTGATATTGCTATACAGGCGCGCAACAGGGCGGGACGTCCGCTGGTTGCCGACCCTGACGGGCAGACACTGTCAAACAGCGTTGCCAGCAAGCAGTATGACGCTATACTTGTCAACAATGGTGCGGCCGAGTCGCTTAAGCCTGCAATCACCGTACGGCCTTCCGACGGGAACGCCCAGCCGAAAGAACATAACGGCGTCAAATATTACCGGGGTGAAGTCGTTGAGACTGTTACCGTTACAGATAAATGGATAGACGCATACAGGCAGATCACAGGCCTTAAAGTAAAAGTTACCACAAAGGCTGGTTCCGCTGATCCGCAGGTGTCTGAGATACCGCTGACCGATTTCAAGTTCGCATCTCACGATAATACGGTTTCAGCAGCCTATGAGCGCAAGGTCAGTGATGAAGGCAGATACCACGTTTCCGCAAGCCTCCTTGAAGGCATTAATGATGAAGGCATCGAATTTGTTATTGACCATACTGCGCCGAAGATATCGCGGATGACAGTAGAACCGGCAGGGGATCCGGTGTGGAACTGGCTCTTCTCTGACAGGCCTGTGAAAGTTACTTTCAGCGGGATGGCAGACCATCTTTCGGGAATAGACCCTGATGCAACCGGATTCACCAAGTATAACGGGCACGATGCAGACGGCAGCACGCCGAAGCTCAACATAGATGATGACACTATATCGTTTACGCTTGAGAAAAATGGGGACAGGCTGGCATTCGCTGATACCGATATCACCATAACTGACTTTGCCGGCAATTCAGCCACATTCAAGCTTTCGGATTTCGTCAAAAATGACAGGAACGAGGCAAAGTATAATTCAAATATCGCCCAGAAAGGGGTGCGCGGCGTTATTGTGCAGACCGAAAAGCCGGTTATCGCTGTTGCCTACGATAACAATTCCGTGCGCAACGGAAAATACTATGCTTCAGGCCGTACTGCAACAGTTACTGTAACGGACCCTGTATTTGACCTGATCGTGCAGAATGACCCTCAGCGGGCTATTGTTACAGTTGGGCATGATGGCGGCAGCACAACGGTGGCCGCAGAGAAGTTCACACAGGTCCCGGGCAGACAGGATACGTGGACTGCGCAGGTCGAGTGCGACAGCGACGGGGAGTGGAGGCTGTCGGCGCAGCTAACTGATCCGAGCGGGCTTTCGGCTGACCCTTATGAGGCCGAGTTCATCATTGATGCCACTAAACCGTCTCTGACCCTTACGTTTGACAACAACAGGTCCAAGAACGGCAATTACTATAACGCCAACAGGATAGCAACTGTCACTGTGTCTGACCGCAATCTGGACATGGGCAGCACCCATATCGCTGTAACGGCGAAAGGTGACGACGGGCGCCCCCTGCCCGCCCCCGCTGTGAGCCCATGGACGATGAAAGACAGCGGTGCAGGCAAGGACAGGACCTACACTGCTACGGTAACCTTTACCGGCGAGGAGCATTACTCTATCTCAGCTGTATCTGCCGATCTTGCCGGCAATGCGTCTGAAAAGGCGGAGGAGCCTGAATTCATTATTGACAAAACGATGCCGAAGCTTGATATCTCCCGGGTCGTTGACAAAACAGCGTATGCGGGTGCTGTAGCGCCTCAGATCAGTTCGTCGGATTCAAACCTCGACGAATACGGGACGACATATACGCTGAAATCATCGCATAATAAAGGGTCCTCGGTGTATGTATACCCGAAAGTGCGCAATACGCCTACTACCCAGGATGTCACCTATACTGATTTCCCGCATGAGGTCAAGTACGACGATCTCTACACCCTCAGTGCTACTGCACAGGACAAGGCGGGGAATACGGTCACAAAAACAGTCGTATTCTCTGTTAACAGGTTCGGGTCCGTGTATTCTTTCGATGATTCCACGCAGGACATACGTGGGAAGTATGTTAAGAAGGCCCGGCAGGTGGTGATCCGCGAGACCAATGTCAGCGGCCTGAATGATAACTCGGTACAGGCAAACCTGATCAAGAATTCACGTGTCCTGCCGCTGGATAAATCGCAGTATTCAGTGAACAACGGCCAGGACAAGGGCTGGTCGCTGACTACATATACTTTCCCGGCATCCCTGTTTGAAGGCAACAGCTACTACCGGGTCCAGCTCACGTCTACCGATAAGGCCGGGAATTTGGCCCAAAACACCATGGACAACAAGTCCCCCAACCGCAAAGCAGATGCCGAAGTCAATTTTGCTGTTGATGCAAAGAAACCGGCTGCGGCAGTTCTGGGGCTCAGCAGCAACCAGGTGTATTACGGGCCGTCGCATGACCTTTCCCTTTATGCCCGCGATAATATGGCCACTGAGCGGGTAGAGCTTTATATGGACGGCAGAAAAGTGCAGTCGTGGGATAACAGGGACTTCCTGGCGCAGCCGCCAAGCTATACGATGCAGGCTGACGGCGGGAACCATACTGTTACTGTCAAGGCTTATGACCGTGCGGGGAATGCAACGGAAACAACGTACGGGAATGTAACCATTGCGGCTAACTGGTGGCAGTACATAACCAGGACCCCCGGCGTACTTAACCGTGTGATTGCAGGGACTATAGCAGCGCTTGCCCTTATAGCAGGTATCATTGTATTCCTGGTGCGCCGGCACAGGCGGCGCAAGTGGCGCAGGAATCCGTTCAACCGTCTGGCATAATAGGCCGGGAGGCGGCAACGGATTAACGGACCGGCAAAGGCCAGCTTGCCCATTACCGGGTGACTGGCCTTTGCTGTATACCTGCCTGCTGTGCCTATGCTGCAGGATCCTGCTGCATGGATTCCTGTTCTAGATTTCTATGGTAACGGGACTGTATAGGATAGTATAAAAACTATGACTGATGATAAGAATACCGCCGGCATGGCAGGCAGGCCGCTGCGTGCGGCCGTTATAGGGGCGGGCCCGGCCGGGATATATACCGCGGATATTTTGCTTCAGCAGCTCCAGCAGAAGGGTCCGGATCTGGGGCTTCCCGCCGAAGCGTATGTTGATATTTTCGAAAAGCTCCCCGTCCCGTTTGGCCTCGTACGGTATGGTGTTGCCCCGGACCATCCGGCAATCAGGTTCATTACTGCTGCACTCGATAAAACGCTCAGCAACCCGCATATCCGGCTTTTCGCAGACGTCGAGTTCGGGAGGGATATAACGCTTGAAGACCTTCAGGAATACTACGATGCTGTGATCATCTCCACCGGTGCTGTTGACGACCGCCCGCTGGACATCGAAGGGCGTAGCCTGAGAGGTGTATACGGTGCAGCACGTTTTGTAGAGTGGTATGACGGATATCCCGGTGCCCCATCGGTGTGGCCGCTTGACGCTGAAACGGTAGCGGTGATAGGCGGCGGCAATGTAGCGATGGATATTACACGCATGCTTATGCGGTATCCTGACGACCTGCTGGGCACGGATATCCCCCAGAATGTTTATGACGGACTGGCTGCAAACAGGGCCAGGGATATCCATATTTTTGTGCGCCGCGGAGCTGCGCAGGCGAAATTCTCCGTACAGGAGCTGCGCGAGCTGGAAAAGCTTCCCGGTGTCCGGATAATCGTTGACCGGAAGGATTTTGATATTGATGATGCCGTAATGCGTGAGGCATCGAAAGATAAGCTGACCCGGCAGATGATAGATGAGCTGTTTGCTGTCCGTGATCTGGCAGAGCATATGGCAGGCTCTGACGGGGCTGAAGCCGATCCCGGGACTGGATCCGGAGTCGATTTTGAAGGGAAACCTGCGAAACGGCGGTGTTATCTCCATTTTAATTCCAATCCGGTCCAGATACTTGGCGATTCCGGGAAAGTGCGGACTGTCCGTATTGAGCGGACTGTTACCGCCGCTGACGGCGTTATGGCAGGGACCGGGGAATATACTGACTATCCTGTGGAAGCGGTCTACCATGCTATCGGTTATAAGCCTGCAGAGATCAGCGGTATCCCCTACGATGAAATGCACTATACTGTGAAAAATAAAAATGGGCGTGTTATCTCAGATAATATCCCTGATGCTTCTGATACCGCGGAGGCAGGCAGCGGTCCCGGGATCCTGCCGTTTGTGTATACGAGCGGATGGGCGAAGCGCGGGCCGGTAGGCCTGATAGGGTCTACAAAATCGGATGCGCTGGAAACTGTGGGGAATATCCTTGAGGACTGGGCACGCGCTGCACAGTCCGGGCAGCTCAGGGCTGAAGACAGAGCCGCCGGTGCTGATGAGCCTGACAGTATTGGACAGCTGCTGGCATCACGCGGTATCAGCCCCTTGGGTTATGATGCCTGGCATCGTATCGATGCCTGCGAAAAAGCCGAAGGGGCAAAAGCGGGCAGGGACCGTATCAAAATTACCGATGCAGAAATGATGCGTTCGTGCGGATCTCAATCCGCTGAAAGATAAAGGATACTATGAATAATGAATGACCAAAAATTTCGGGTGCATGGGCATGCAAACGGGCTGAAAACCATACTCCTTTTCGGCCTTATGTGGGCTGTTATATTTATTATCTGGTTCCTGACCGGGGCACGGCAGTCTACGCTGGTATATTATGTTGTTATAGCAGTAGTTATGACGATGGGGAGCTACTGGTTTTCAGATAGGATAGCACCGGCAGCAATGGGGGCGCGCGAAGTTTCAGAAGACGAATCCCCGAATCTGTATGCCATAGTGCGCGAGCTGTCCCAGAAAGCCGGGAAACCTATGCCCCGGATATACGTTGCACCTGCTGAATCGCCGAATGCTTTCGCAACAGGGCGCAATGAACGCCATGCTGTGGTATGCTGCACGCAGGGGATACTGCAGATACTTGATTACCGGGAGATCCGCGGTGTGCTCGGACACGAGCTGATGCATGTGTATAATCACGATATCCTGACGTCTTCCATAGCATCAGCAATGTCTATGGTGATCACATACCTCGGGTATTCCCTGATGTATTTCGGCGGCGGGTCAGACCGTGACGGCGGAAGAAGGGGGAACCCCATTGGGGCGCTCCTGACTATGGTACTCGCGCCGATAGGGGCATCCCTTATCCAGATGGCAATCTCCCGCACCCGTGAATATGATGCCGATGAAGACGGAAGCAGGCTTACCGAAGATCCGCAGGCGCTGGCCAATGCCCTGCGGAAGATCGAAGCAGGCGTAGGGGAGCACCCTCTGCGCCCGACGAATGCGACCCGTACGATGTCAGCTGTTATGATAGCTAACCCTTTTAATACCCGCACAGTGAGCCGGCTGTTTTCCACCCATCCTCCCACTGAAGACCGTATTGTGCGCCTGGAGGAGATGCAGCGCGAGATGTACGGCGAAAGTTCGGTGCAGGATCCTGCTGATGAACAGTATATGCAGCACTAGCCCGCGGTCCTTGGAGCTGGCGGCTTCTTGCGCTGTACCGGCCCGGCCACTGGGCAGCGGGCTGTATTTCCGTCCGGCCCATTAGCTGCATTTCGCAGGAGCGGAACACGCGCAAACAGTTTTTAGCAAACATAGTGCGCGCATGTGCTACACTAATAACCGTTGCCCAGATGCGGTGCCCCGTATAGCAAGCTATCCGGCCTGCATTAAAGGGCTCCTGCGGATGTAGTTCATTGGTAGAACGACAGCTTCCCAAGCTGTAAAGGCGGGTTCGATTCCCGTCATCCGCTCCATAGATGTTACTGGAGAAGTAAGTTATGAGTAATTGGGATTTACCGCAAAAGATGTTTGAAACAGCCGTTGATTTTTACCGTTTAAAAGTTCAACAAGTGAGCGCTGCAAAGGTATCTCTTTAACTTGGCGCAGCGTTTTTCTGTTAAGAATACGCAACGAAGTCTGCCAGCTATGTTTGGAATCGGGTGTGAAAAGTGTAAAAATATGCCGATCGGTTAGATGCATTTCATGGAAAAGAAGATCCTTGTGTGTATGTTTACCGTTGTCGGGCCTGACCGTCCTGATAATTTTTCCAGTAGATAGTTCTATCTGATAGATTGTGCCGGTACCATTAAACATAAATGTTAGGATCCCATTATTCAAGGAAGCAGCTTCATATGAAAATGGTTCAGAAGTTTCCACTATCAATGTTTCCCTGATGGCTCTTTTATGGGAATAAACGAATTTTCAACTGTTAACGTATTCCACTTCAATATCTCCCAACTAGCAGCGTACGAATTCTCTTTCTGGCTGGTAATACCGATACCGTAGACTACGTTATTAAGACATGGCATTGTATCGTCAGAAACGGGAGTAAATCTGTCATCAGGATTTGCTATGGAAAATCCCTTTTCATCGGAGATTTTCCTTGAAATTCTTTGTAGTGTAAGCCGCTCGTGACTGTTCAGCATGAGGTTTTCCAGATCAAGTCCGTAAACCCCTGTATCACAGGAGGCTACTGTGTGAAAGGGGAAATGAACGATTTGATACGGTTGCGTTCCATCTGTATGGTCGAATACCTGCAGAATATTTTTGGGCTTGCCCGATACATTGTCGAACCCCTCATCGAACGTTGCTAGAGGTTTCCCATTTTTCTGCTCTATTATTTGGTTTTGTATATATGTCTTTCTGTTAGGGGTCACTATACCTGTGCTGCCGTTACTATTAAAAAAATAATCATTTTCATAATCTGAAAAGAACAGCCCTTTTTTAGTCCATAGTAATTTTTGCAGGCCCATACCTTTTGTATGGACTAAAGAATACGAGCCATTGTTACGGAGTAAGGCAACATATCCTGTTCTGCGGTCGTGCACCTTATCATATTCAGGATTGATGGCAATAGCAGCAACAACATCTTTTAGACTTGTCTGATCTGCTGATAGTACTTCAGGGTGGGCAGGCCCGCAACCGGTCGAAAGGATAAAAGAAAAGAATAAGCTAATTTTTAGCAGATGGCGGAGAAGAAGATCAACTTTTCCCCGCCATCTATAAAGTAGCTGTTCCGGAGCCATAGCAGTTTCTACCTTACTGTGGCATAAGTAACGGCTTTAGAGGAATCTTTCAAATCCCATGGCCATACTATGTCATCCCCGCTTCGAGCATTCAAGTCAATATGAGCTCCGTACCCAATAAGCTGCCCACACCAGTTGGGCGCAGTGTAACGCACCGCGGTCATCCTTGTTCCCGTACAGGTATGCGGCGTTATAATCCCGGCCAATATATTTTCTGGCACGGCTTGCAGCTTTATTTCGAATTGATGCCTTCTTTCCGCTTAATCCGGATAATATCTGGAGATTTTGATGATAATCATCGGTTATTGTGCCTGCAGATGCTACTTGCGGCAGGGAAACAGCCAAAAGTACGCCTGCAATAAGGGGGGGGGTTATCAGTCCTGAAACCTTTTTTAAATTTTCCATCTCAATATCCTTTAATTGTGTGAATTGAATTATAGTTTTACAAAAAACCTCAGCTTTGAGATTTTTGGGCGTCTCCGCTCCGGCAGCATCACAGGCCGGTTTTCCATTGCCTGTACCCTTCAGCTTTGCTGCGCCAGTATTCTTTATCTTTATCAGTGATACCGCGGATCACCCGGCATGGATCGCCTGCTGCAACGCTGTGGGACGGGATATCCTTAACGACCACAGAACCAGCCCCGACCACTACGTCATCACCGATAACGACACCCGGGCAGACAGTCACATTGCCGCCGAACCATACATTATTGCCGATCGTGATGGGGAGCGCGCCTTCCAGTTGGCTGTTCCTGGTCTCAGCATCTATGGGATGGTACGGTGTCAGCAGGTTTACCCGTGGGCCGAAGAATACGTTGTCGCCGATCGTGATAGGCGCAACATCAAGGAAAATGCAGCCCATATTCGCGTAGAAATTACGGCCTATGCTAATATTTGAGCCGTAATCGCAGTCGAATGGCGGCTCAAGGAATGCACCATCGCCGAGGCTTTTGAACAGTTCGCGGAACAGGGCCTCGCGTTCGTTGAAAGCATCGTATGCAGAGGTATTTATTGCGTGTACGAGCCGGCGCTTACGCATGCTGTCTTCCTTGAGTTCCGGATCGCTGGCAATATACAGTTCGCCTGCCAGCATGCGTTCTTTTTCACTGGAGAAACCTGCCATACTATAACCTCTTTGCGTGTGTAAGGGTGCATCTCCCCTGAAAGAACAGGAAGGCTGCTATAAGCAGTATATATGGAGGATTATATTGGCTGCAGATATTGCAGGTGTCAGGTATGCAGCCAGGTCAGAGCGGATCTCCTGCCTATACAGGTTCCGGCAATTCCGGCACGTATAATTCAAATTCATATGGGCCGCAGGGCGGTTCTCCCTATAATGCAGGGTATAATGCCGGTCCCCAGTATGCGCCGCAGAGCCCTTATGGCATGCAGATGCCGTATGGGGCAGGGACCCATTCTAAAATTGCCGCAGGCCTTTTAGGGATTTTCCTGGGGACCCTCGGCGTCCATAATTTTTATCTGGGGTACACTGGCAAGGCAGTCGCCCAGCTGCTGCTGACCGTTATCGGGTGGATAATCATAATTGGCCCGTTCGTTTCGGCAATATGGAGCTTTGTTGAGGGGATCATAATCCTCTGCTCGAATCCGGGAAGCCCGTGGCACAGGGACGCAGCAGGCTACGGGCTCAGGGACTGAAACAAGTCTCTTTCGTGGCCTTCCTTATGTAGGTTAGACGTGGGATAATAGAGCTATGACTATTGCAACACCGGAACGTTATGCTGAAATGCTTGATGCTGCCCGTAAAGGCGGCTATGCTTATCCCGCTATCAATGTGACCAGCACGCAGACGCTTAATGCTGCGCTGCAGGGTTTTGCTGATGCGCAGTCTGACGGTATCATCCAGATATCCGTCGGCTCCGCTGCCTATCTGTCCGGGCAAAGGGTGAATGACCGTGTAACAGGGTCGATGGCGCTTGCCCGGTATGCCCATGAAGTTGCGAAACACTACACGCATAATACGGTTGCGCTGCATACGGACCATTGCGCAAAACAGTATCTGGATGAATGGGTGCGGCCTATCCTCGCTATAGAGCAGGATGAGGTTTCCCATGGCCAGGAACCCACGTTCCAGTCGCATATGTGGGACGGGTCGGCAATCAGCCTTGAAGAGAATCTTGATATTGCCGAGAAACTGCTGGCAGAATCAGTAAAAGCCCATACCGTCCTGGAAATCGAGATCGGTGCTGTGGGAGGCGAGGAAGACGGCATCACCGGTGCTATAGACGATAAGCTATATTCCACTCCTGAAGATGCCTTCCAGGTTGCACAGCGCCTTGGTATGGGTGAAAAAGGACGCTACATGGCGGCGTTTACTTTCGGCAACGTCCACGGTTCATATAAGCCTGGGTACGTGAAACTGCGCCCGGGGCTGCTGGGGAAAATCCAGTCCGAGACCCAGAAAGTGATCAACAGGGGTCTTATACCCCAACCTTCAGAGGCTCCCGACGGGAAGCCGTTCCTCCTCGTGTTCCATGGAGGCTCAGGGTCGCTCCCCGCAGAGATCGCGGAAGCTGTTTCCTACGGGGTAGTGAAGATGAATGTGGATACTGATACGCAGTATGCTTTTACCCGTGCCATTGCAGGGCATATGTTCAGCAATTACGATAAAGTACTTAAAATTGACGACAATATTGGCGATAAAGCTGAATATGACCCGCGGTCATGGGGGCGCGAAGCTGAGGATTCTATGGCTGCCAGGGTCATTGAGGCCTGCACAGGCCTTGGCTCGGCAGGCAAGGCGCTGCGCTGAGCGGTCCGGACCCTGGAATAAAGCGGACTTCTGCCTCTGATACCGGGCTGCCGGACTGACCAGGGGCAGAGGAAAATATAAAGGCAAAGGGGAGTATATGCCTGGAATCGTTTTGGTTGGAGCCCAATGGGGGGATGAGGGCAAAGGCAAAGCAACCGACCTTATCGGTACGGAAGTCGATTATGTTGCACGTTTTAACGGCGGAAACAATGCCGGGCATACTGTAGTCGTGGGGGATGAATCCTACGCTCTCCATCTGCTGCCTTCGGGGATCATCAGCCCTAATGTTATCCCTGTGATCGGCAATGGGGTGGTTGTTGACCTTGAAGTCCTGTTCCGGGAGATCGACGGGCTGCAGGAAAGGGGTGTTGACTGCTCCAGGCTGCTGGTCAGCGACAGCGCCCATATCATTGCCCCGTTCAGCCGTGTGATCGATAAGGTAACAGAACGTTTCCTGGGCAAGCATAAGATTGGCACAACGGGAAGAGGGATCGGCCCGACATACGCTGATAAAATAAACCGCGTAGGCATCCGTGTCCATGACCTTTACCACCCCGGCCATCTGAGGGATAAAGTCGAGGCCTCCCTGCATCAGAAAAACCAGATGCTTATCAAACTGTATAACCGCAGGGCAATAGATGTGGATGAAACCACCGATGAGCTGCTCCGGCTGGGTGAACGCCTGCGCCCGTACGTGGCGAATACGCAGAATGTGCTGAACGCTGCGCTGAATAAGGGCAAGACCGTTCTTTTTGAAGGCGGGCAGGCGACTATGCTTGATATCGACCATGGGACATATCCGTTTGTGACATCATCCAACCCTACAGCCGGAGGCGCCTGCACAGGGACCGGTGTCGGCCCCACAAAAATCAGCAGGGTGATAGGGGTGGCAAAAGCATATATTACGCGCGTCGGGGAAGGGCCTTTCCCTACTGAGCTGGATGATGCGCAGGGCGAATGGTTGCGGGCACAGGGGCATGAGTATGGTGTCACTACCGGCAGGCCGCGCAGATGCGGATGGTTTGATGCCGTAGTCAGCCGCTATGCAGCTGAAGTCAATGGGCTTACCGATATCGTGCTCACCAAGCTTGATGTGCTGACCGGGCTTGAACGTATCCCTATCTGTACCGCATACGATATCAAAGGGCAGGATGGCGCTGATGCAAGGCATACTGCCATGCCGACGGACCAGGAGGCGTTTGCACAGGCTGAGCCTGTATATGAAGAGATGCCGGGATGGGATGAAGATATCAGCGCTGTCCGGAAGTTCGATGATCTCCCCCAGGCTACGCAGGATTATGTCCACAGGCTGGAAGAGTTGTCTGGATGCCGTATCTCTGCGATCGGTGTGGGCGCTGCGCGCGAGCAGATCATTTCCGTGCACAGCCTGCTTGGGTAGTATTTCCCCGTTTCTTCCGGATCCGTCTTCTCAGCCGGATATCTCAGCAGCCGGAAATCCGCGAATATGACCCTGATGCCGCTTTATACTTTGTACCCCTGTACTTTAATATCCCCTAGCCTATCTTGGGGAGCCCCAGCGGGCCCGCCCGCCTTGCTGCAGCAGATACTGCAATACTGCGATAGAAGATAAAAATCAGTACCCGTTTTCCGGCATCTCACATATTTCTGATAATGATCGGCGCACGCTGCGCTCATCTTCCCCCGAAAAAATAACGACTATAGCATCCCCTGCACGCAGCATGCTGTCGTGACGGGGCACAAACTCCTGTTCTCCCCGGCGGATGGTAATGACAGAAGTGCTGTCAGGCCAGCTGATGGCGTGTATCCGTTTGCCTGCTGCCATACTGCCGATCTCAATAGGGATCTCCAGCATCCCGCTGTGTACCGGCATGGCTGAGATATCTGTACCCTTATGCTGTTTCATATAGCGTTCAAGCAGGGCAGGGTAGATCGGCCTGATGTGAAGGGCATCAGAGATAAGAAGGGATACGAAAGCTACAGCAGCAACAGGGAACATATGGACAAGTGATCCGGACATTTCTACAACGAGCAGGATAGAAGTGATCGGTGCTTTTACTGCCGCAGTCAGCGTCCCTGCCATCGCCAGTACGGTGAACGCAGCTGTCCTTTCAGGTGCCAGTACCCCTGCGGAAACCATAGCATGCGCAAAAACGCTTCCCGATAAAGCACCGGCGGCAAGAATCGGCATGAAGATACCGCCAGGAACGCCGCTGCTGTAGCTGATCCCCGTAAACAGTATCCTGACTGCCAGAAGTATGCACAGAATTGCCAGTGTCCCCCGGGCTGTTTCAGCAAATTTGATGGCTTCGGAGCCTCCTCCGAGGGACAGTGGGAGAAGCAGCCCGCATGGCAGGGCAGCTGCCAGGGCTATCATTGGCCTGACAACTGCAGGTATTTTTGAGTAGAGTGTCTGGAATCCCAGGAGGATGCGGTTCATGAGCGCGCCGATGAGGCCGGCAACAATCCCCAGGGGAATGAGCCATGCGTACTGTGCAACCGGTATTTGGCTAACGTGGGTGAAATCCAGTACAGGGGTCAGCCCGAACCAGTATTTTGAAACGATATCAGAAGACAGCGAAGCTGTAACTGCGGTGAGGAGGACTGACGGCGAAAAGCTTTTGTGCACTTCTTCGAGGGCAAACATCATCCCTGACAGAGGGGCGCTGAAGGCAGCGGATAATCCTGCTGCTGCCCCGCCGGTGATAAGCGTATTTTCTTCTATCGCATTCCGGCTCATCCTGCTTCCTGCTGCCTTGGAGGCCGCTGCGCCGATCTGGATGGATGGGCCTTCGCGGCCAAGCGACAGGCCGAATAAACTGCAAAGTAGGCCGCCCGCATACCGGACGATGAGGATGCGTCCCCAGCGGAGGGGAAGCCCCCAGAGCAGTGTCCCCTCGGTCTGCGGGATGCCGGAACCTGATGCGGAGGGTTCCCACTGCACGAGCCTGGTAATGATCCAGCTGGCTGACAGCACGGCAGCGATCCAGCCGAGGAGGCCCAGCGGATGCCCCTTTAACCAGGCGTAGACACTTACTGCGAACCGTGTCCCGTACTCAATGCCCACCCGGTACCCGACAACGAGCACGCCGGCTATGAGCCCGCAAATGATGCCCCGGGCTGCTATAAGCCAGCGCATCCGGTTTGCGCCGGACAGGAGCTGGAGGGTGTGGGAATTATTGCGCAGATGATGGTGTGACGGGGCAGAAGCATCGGAGCGGGATGCGGCAGCCTTCCGCGGATTGCTGCCTGTCCTGTCTGCATTGCCTGCGCTGCCCGGGCCTTCCGCGGCCCCAGCGCTTCCTGTGCTTTCTGTCCTGTCCATCCTGCCTGCGCCTCCAGCTGCGCCTGTATCTGTATCAGCAATACCCACCGTACTCACCGCTTTTTATGCATGGCAATAGTTTCCCTGACAAGTTCCGGCAGGACATCCTGTATCGGTTCGCGTATCAGGCGTGCTGCCAGCGGGTCAAACTGGGTCTCGCCCATGTTCATGATCGTTACGGGTACCCCTGCCCGGGCGGCTACCGGGGCGAGCATCGCTGCGGGGAATACTTCGAGGGTTGAGCCGATCACCCAGAATTCATCAGACTGCCTGACCCGTTCTATGCTTTTTTCCATTGCACCGTCCGGCAAAGCCTCTCCGAAATATGTGACATCTGTTTTTATCAGCCCGTTGCACGGCATGTCATTTTTATAGGGCAGCCTGCGCCGGCAGTGGGGATCCGGATCCTTATCGAGGGTATCCATGATGTCCGCTGTATCGTATTTTTTATGGCATGACATGCAGTGCGAAGTTGCTATAGTGCCGTGGAGGTTGACTATGACGGAATCTGTGTTCCCGGCTTTTTCATGGAGCCCGTCGAAATTCTGCGTTGCCAGGACGCTCAGCATCCCGGCTTTTTCCAGGTCAGCAAGGGCTTTGTGCGCAATGCCGGGCTGCGCATTCCAGACTGGCGATTCTTTCTGCCAGCGCCATGAATATTCGCGGTCTTCAGTGCTGGTGAGGAATGCCTGGATATCATAGACATCCATCTGTTCGGGATGTTTCGTCCATACACCGTCAGGGCCGCGGAAATCAGGTATCCCTGCGCTGGTGGAAATGCCCGCCCCCGTCAGTACGGCGATTTTATAGGGGCTATTGCCCCTTGAGCTGCTTGTGTGCAGGGCCTTCTGCGGCCTTTGGGGAACTTTGCCCCAGCCGGCATCTGTCCCGGTGCTATGTATATCTGCTGCCATTATCTGCTTTCTTCCGCTGTTTTGTCTGTATAGATGCAGGGATACCTTGATATTTTATCAGGTGCGGCGTGTATCGGGTTTTGTAAAGGGTGATGCCGATAATAAAAAGAACCAGTAATAATTGGAGATATTAGCGATGCTAAAGCATGATATCTATTAGAACGGTTTTCGTCTTTTAGTCTCGGCGGCAGTGACAGTATGGGGAGGGCAGCCATCAAACACGGAGCCGGGCGTATGAGGCCGGGCAGGGCATAATGCAGAAATACATAATACGGAAATAACATGTGTGGTGTGATGTGGTGGTGTGGTGTGTGCGACACGCCGGGGTTGTGTGGGGTGGGGTGGGGGGTGTATTGTTTTTTGTTGCTGCCTGTTGGGGTGTGCTTCCTGTGTGGGGGTGTGTTCTGGTGTGTGTGGTGGTGGTTTGAGAACTCAAGAGCGTGTTTTGTACTACTTTTATGCTTATATGTTTTGTAAGTTGTGGTCTGATTGAAGGCTGCGCTCTGCTTGTGTGGTGGGGTGTGGTTTTTGGTTGGGTTTTTGATTGCCAGTAGAATGCTCATGTTGTGCTGCCTGTTGGGGTGGTGTGGTGTGGGTGTTTGTTTGTGTGAGGCTGCGCTCTGCTTTGTGGTGGGGTGTGGTTTTGCTCGTTGTTTTTTTATTTTTTTTGTGGGCCTGTGTTGGGCTTTCTACTTTTGTGTGGAGGGTTTGATTCTGGCTCAGGACGAACGCTGGCGGCGTGCTTAACACATGCAAGTCGAACGGGATCCACTGGGCTTTTGTTTGGTGGTGAGAGTGGCGAACGGGTGAGTAATGCGTGACTAACCTGCCGTATGGTTGGGGATAGCTCCTGGAAACGGGTGGTAATACCCAATGCTCCAGCTGGATGCATGTCTGGTTGGGAAAGCTTTTGTGCCATATGATGGGGTCGCGTCCTATCAGCTTGTTGGTGGGGTGATGGCCTACCAAGGCGTCGACGGGTAGCCGGCCTAAGAGGGCGACCGGCCACATTGGGACTGAGATACGGCCCAGACTCCTACGGGAGGCAGCAGTGGGGAATATTGCACAATGGGCGCAAGCCTGATGCAGCGACGCCGCGTGCGGGATGGAGGCCTTCGGGTTGTAAACCGCTTTTATAGGGGGGCAAGCTATGCCTGTGTGGTGTGGTGAGTGGACTTTATGAATAAGCACCGGCTAACTACGTGCCAGCAGCCGCGGTAATACGTAGGGTGCAAGCGTTGTCCGGATTTATTGGGCGTAAAGGGCTCGTAGGCGGTTTGTTGCGTCTGGTGTGAAAGCTTACTGCTTAACGGTAGGTTGCGCTGGATACGGGCAGGCTTGAGTGCAGTAGGGGAGACTGGAATTCTCGGTGTAACGGTGGAATGTGTAGATATCGGGAAGAACACCTATGGCGAAGGCAGGTCTCTGGGCTGTTACTGACGCTGAGGAGCGAAAGCGTGGGGAGCGAACAGGATTAGATACCCTGGTAGTCCATGCTGTAAACGGTGGACGCTGGATGTGGGGCCCATTTCCACGGGTTCTGTGTCGGAGCTAACGCGTTAAGCGTCCCGCCTGGGGAGTACGGCCGCAAGGTTAAAACTCAAAGAAATTGACGGGGGCCCGCACAAGCGGCGGAGCATGCGGATTAATTCGATGCAACGCGAAGAACCTTAGGGTTAACTCGGAGGAAGGTGGGGATGACGTCAGATCATCATGCCCCTTACGTCCTGGGCTTCACGCATGCTACAATGGCTGGTACAGCGGGATGCGATACTGTAAGGTGGAGCGGATCCTGTAAAACCGGTCTCAGTTCGGATCGGGGCCTGCAACTCGGCCTCGTGAAGGTGGAGTCGCTAGTAATCGCGGATCAGCAGTGCCGCGGTGAATGCGTTCCCGGGCCTTGTACACACCGCCCGTCAAGTCATGAAAGTGGGCAGCACCCGAAGCCGGTGGCCTAACCTATGTGGGGGGAGCCGTCTAAGGTGAGGTTCGCGATTGGGACTAAGTCGTAACAAGGTAGCCGTACCGGAAGGTGCGGCTGGATCACCTCCTTTCTAAGGAGAATATGCGCCCTGCACGGTTGGTGTGGGGGAAGAAGCACCCTGATTAGTTTCCCTTCTTGTGTGGAGGGGTGTGGGGTGTGTGGTGTGGAAACAGTTAAAAACCCTGTTATGAGGGTTCACGATTTATGTGATGTGTAAGTAGTGGTGCTAAGCGCGCTGTTGGGTTCCCTGGCCATGACTATGGTTTAGGGTAGTAACCCGCCTCATGGTTCCCTTTCTTGTAATGGGGGGTTGTGGGGTGTGGGGTGGTGGTTTGACAACTGGATAGTGGACGCGAGCATACACCTGCCAGTGTGGTGGGTGTGTGTCTGTAGCCATACCCTTATCGCTCCTCTTGTGTGAGGGGTGGTGGGGTGTGGCGTGTTTTAGTGTGATCATTTGTGATAATACTTGTAGTGTTGTCTGGGGTTGATAGGCGTGTGTTGTGCTAGGCTGGGTGCTTGGTGTGGCATATGGTGGATGCCTGGGCACGTATGACCGATGAAAGACGTGTGGGGCCGCGATAGGCCTCGGGGAGCTGCCGACAGGGCGTTGATCCGAGGGTGTCTGAATGGGGTAACCTGCCACCTGTTATGGGGTGGTACCGCGTATATGCGGGGGGTACGCAGGGAAGTGAAACATCTTAGTACCTGCAGGAAAAGATATTCCGTCAGTAGTGGCGAGCGAAAGCGGAGGAGACTAAACCATGCGCGTGGTATAAGCGCCTGCTGGTGCGTGTGTGGTGTTGTGGGGTTTCTTGAGGAGGTCAGGCGGCTTCCTGCCTAGTGATAAAGTCTGGTGTGAGGTGAACATGGTTGAAGACATGACCGTAGAGGGTGATGGTCCCGTAGCTGAAGATGCCAGGCCTGGGAAGAATGTCCCCGAGTAGCACGAGCCTCGTGGAATCTCGTGTGAATCTGCCCTGACCGTGGGGTAAGTCTAAATATATGTACGTGACCGATAGTGGACGAGTACCGTGAGGGAAAGGTGAAAAGTAGCCCGGGAGGGTAGTGAAATAGTTCCTGAAACCATGTGCTTTCAATCCGTCAGAGCCTCTTGTTGGGGGTGATGGCGTGCCTATCGAAAAATGAGTCTGCGAGTCAGTGGCATGTAGCGAGGTTAACCCGTGTGGGGGATCCGTAGCGAAAGCGAGTGTCAATAGCGCGTTTTAGTTGCATGTTCTGGACCCGAAGCGGGATGATCTAGCCGTGAGCAGGTTGAAGCGTGGGTGAGACCGCGTGGAGGACCGAACCCACCTAGGTTGAAAACTGGGGGGATGACTTGTGGTTAGGGGTGAAAGGCCAATCAAATTCCGTGATAGCTGGTTCTCTCCGAAATGCATTTAGGTGCAGCGTTCGTGGTCGCCTTCCGGGGGTAGAGCTACTGGATGCCAAAGGGCCCGTATGGGGTACTGATGGCAACCAAACTCCGAATACCGGTATGGTTGTGCACGGGCAGTGAGTCAGCGGGGGATAAGCTCCGTTGTCGAAAGGGAAACAGCCCAGATCGTCGTTTAAGGTCCCTAAGCGTGTGCTAAGTGGGAAAGGATGTGGAGTCGCATGGACAGCCAGGAGGTTGGCTTAGAAGCAGCTATCCTTGAAAGAGTGCGTAACAGCTCACTGGTCTAGTGTCTCCGCGCCGACAATGTAGCGGGGCTCAAGCACACCACCGAAAACGCGGCAGCTGCCTCTTTGTGGGGTGGTTGGGTAGGAGAGCGTTCCCTACGGGGTGAAGCCACGGGGTAACCGTGTGGTGGACTGTAGGGAAGTGAGAATGCAGACATGAGTAACGAAACGCGGGTGACAATCCCGCGCGCTGGATGACTAAGGGTTCCGGGGCCACGGTTAACGTCCCCGGGTGAGTCGGGTCCTAAGGCGAGGCCGACAGGCGTAGTCGAATGGATGAACGGGTTGATATTCCCGTACCGGTATCACACCGCCCACACTCGAGGCATCACACGCTAGGCACTGTTTCCTTCCTGTAGGCCCTTTCGGGGGTGTACAGGGGGTGGTGGTGTGTGGTGGTGGGTGTAGTAGGGGAGCAGGGGAGTGACGCATGGGGTAAGCTGGCCTGGCCTGGTGGTTATGGCTGGTTAAGCGTGTAGCAGGTGTCAGAGGCTAATCCCTGGCAGCAGACTGTGAGACGTGATGAGCATCATCTGTAAGGGTGGTGTGCTGGTGGTGCCTTGTGCCGAGAAAAGCTTCACTGTTAGGTGTGGTTCCGCTCGTACCCTAAACCGACACAGGTGGTCAGGTAGAGAATACTAAAGCGTTCGAGTGAATCCTGGTCAAGGAACTCGGCAAATTGCTCCCGTGCCTTCGGCATAAGGGAGGCCCTGTGAGATGATCCCACCTAGCGTGGGTGAGTGTTGTGGGGCGGCACAAAACAGGGGGTAGCGACTGTTTACCAAAAACACAGGTGCATGCCAAGACGTAAGTCGCTGTATATGCACTGACGCCTGCCCGGTGCTGGAAGGTTAAGAGGATCCGTTAACCCGTAAGGGTGACGCGGTGAATTTAAGCCCCAGTAAACGGCGGTGGTAACTATAACCATCCTAAGGTAGCGAAATTCCTTGTCGGGTAAGTTCTATACCTTGGTATTGTCGTTCGCTGCTGGTTGTGTAGAATAGGCGGGAGACTGTGAAACCCGGCCGCTAGGCTGGGTGGAGTCGCTAAGTGAAATACCGTTCTGCTGGCAGTGGGCGTCTAACCTGAGCATGTTATCCATGCTAGGGACAGTGCCTGGCGGGTAGTTTAACTGGGGCGGTTGCCTCCTAAAGAGTAACGGAGGCGCTCAAAGGTCCGCTCAACCCGGTTGGCAATCGGGTGTTGAGTGTAATCACACAAGCGGGCTTGACTGTGAGACTGACAGGTCGAGCAGGGACGAAAGTCGGAGATAATGATCCGGTGCCGGTGTACGGACGCGGCATCGCTCAACGGATAAAAGGTACCCCGGGGATAACAGGCTGATCATTCCCAAGAGTCCATATCGACGGGATGGTTTGGCACCTCGATGTCGGCTCGTCGCATCCTGGGGCTGGAGCAGGTCCCAAGGGTTTGGCTGTTCGCCAATTAAAGCGGCACGCGAGCTGGGTTCAGAACGTCGTGAGACAGTTTGGTCTCTATCCTCTGCGCTCGTTGGAATCTTGAGGAGCCCTGCCCATAGTACGAGAGGACCTGGGTGGACGAACCTCTGGTATGCCAGTTGTCACGCCCGTGGCACTGCTGGTTAGCTACGTTCGGATAGGATAACCGCTGAAAGCATCTAAGCGGGAAGCCTTCTCCAAGATAAGGATTCCCCCACACCCTAGAGTGTGAAGAGTCCCCCCACCAGACCATGGGGTTAATAGGCCAGACGTGGACACATGGCAACATGCGCAGCTGACTGGTACTAACGGACAACAGCACCAACCCGTACACACACACGAATCAACCCTACCAATAGCAACACACAAGACCAACACACTAATCACCCGCGTCTACTATCCGGTCGCCAACCCACCACCAAACAAAACAACAGAACAGAATATAGTTTTGTGGCGGTCACAGCCCAGGAGAAACGCCCGGCACCATCCCGAACCCGGAAGCTAAGCCCTGGCACGGCAATGATACTCCACCCGACAGGGTGCGGGAAAGTAGCACACCGCCACCACAACAC
>PPYE01384567.1_pt1 | contig 31937 bp, 20 predicted proteins | sample 1559881 | NCBI WGS metagenome assembly PPYE01 (sample SAMN08240022, study PRJNA423297) | Human gut metagenome, whole genome shotgun sequencing project.
AATGAACGCTGGTCACAAATAATTTTTTGTTAAAAATGTACGATTATTAAAGGAGAAAATAGTGTTAAACCTAGGCAGAATCTAGGCTTGACATTATTTTTTTTGTGGAATAAAATCCGTGAACAGAAAAGAAATATATTTCATATTTAGAAAGGAGGTCGTGCAGATGGATGCTTTGGTAGAAGGGCTTATGGAAGAACTTAATTGCGAGACAGTGTTCACTATACCTTTGTTTGGTGGAATCCCAGTATATGAATCCGTTGTTGTTACATGGATTATCATGGCTGTTGTGTTCCTGTTGTGTATTCTGCTAAGCCGAAATCTAAGTGTGGAAAACCCCAGTCGCAGACAGGTAGTTGTAGAAACAGCAATAAAGGGGCTCAATGATTTCTTCACTGAGACGGTAGGAGAAAAAGGAAAGGCATACATTCCATATCTGTCAGCAATTGCTATTTACATAGGAATTGCGAACCTGATAGGACTGCTTGGTTTCAAGCCGCCAACTAAGGATATGAATGTTACAGCAACACTGGCATTGATGAGTATTGTGCTTATTGAGGTCGCTGGAATCAGAGCCAGAGGAACTAAAGGCTGGCTTAAGAGTTTTGCAGAGCCAATGCCTATAATACTTCCTATTAATATTCTGGAAGTATTTATCAAGCCCTTATCACTTTGCATGCGATTATTCGGTAATGTTTTAGGTTCATTTGTAATCATGGAATTATTAAAGATGGTAGTTCCAGCAGTTTTACCGGCAGTATTCAGTTGTTACTTCGATATATTCGATGGACTGATACAGGCGTATGTTTTCGTATTCTTAACTGGTCTTTTTATAAAAGAGGCTACAGAGTAAGAGTATATGTAACAAGAATAAATGTTTTAAAAAGGAGATTATTATTATGTCAACAATTTTAGTAGCAATCGGAGCAGGTATAGCAGTATTAACAGGTATCGGTGCTGGTCTTGGTATCGGTAAGGCAACAAGCAGTGCAGTAGACGCTATCGCAAGACAGCCAGAGGCAGAAAGCAAGATTAGTAAGTCACTTCTTTTAGGTTGTGCCCTTGCAGAGGCAACAGCTATTTATGGTTTCGTTATCGCCCTTCTTATAATTCTTTTCTTAGGCTAATAACATTTATGGGAAAGATAACTAAGACAAGATAGAAAGGAAGGCGAAGCTAGTGTTAAGTATAGATCCATGGAATATATTATGGACAGTAGTCAATCTGCTCGTCTTATATCTGGTGTTTAAGAAGTTCCTGTTTAAGCCTGTTATGAAAGTAATCAATGCAAGAGAAGATATGATTAAGCAGCAGTTTGATGATGCTAAGAAGAGTCAGGAAGAAGCAGATGCATTAAAGGCTTCATATGACGAAAAGCTTGAAAGTGCGAAGACTGAAGCTGATGAGATTATTGTAAATGCTAGAAACAGAGCACAGGAAGAGCATGAGGCAGCTTTGGAAAAGACCAGAAAAGAAACAGAAGTAATGCTTGAAAAGGCAAAGGCTGATATAGCTACAGAGAAAGAGAAAGCAACGGAAGCTGCACAGGCAGATATTGCAAGACTCGCTCTCATAGCTGCAAGAAAAATCGTAAAGACAGGTGATGCTCATGACGCAGGCAGCAGTAAATAATGCAATAGTTTTACACCGGTTGTCTGTGAGCAGAGAGGATGTAAGAAGGGCTGATGAGTTATACAGCAAAACTTCAGAACTTCAGAAAATTCTCACGAATCCTGAAATACCTCTTGCAAAGAAATACGACATCATTGATAAAGTGTTTGCACTTGATGATACCAAGGAACTTATGAAGAATTTCATTAAAGAAATGTGTAAGCTTGGTTATTGTGATGAGATGAGAGACATATTTGACTCATATTACAGAATTGATGATGAAGCAAACCACATTTTAAAAGCAGAGCTTATAAGTGCAGACAGCAGTGATGAAGATGATAATGCAAAGCAGGCACAGGATTTCTTAAAGAGCAGATATCCGGATTATACAATTGAACTGACAAAGACAGTGGATGCGGATCTCTTAGGCGGATATGTTATAAGAGCACATCACAAGGAATACGACAGAAGTTTTGAAGGACGTTTTTGTCAGCTTGAAAGAAAATTAACTGGGAGGTGACCCCTGTGGGCGCAATTAGTGCAACAGATATTATCTCCATTATCCAGAGTGAGATTGAGAATTTCAATTGGGATGAAGCAAGCCGTGAGACCGGTAATGTAATATGGGTCGGTGATGGAATTGCTACTGTATACGGTATTGACCATGCAATGTATGGTGAAATCGTAGTATTTGATAATGGAGTAAAAGGAATGGTTCAGGATATCCGTGAGAATGAGATAGGCGTTATCTTGTTCGGCAGGGATACAGGAATCAAAGAAGGAACTAAGGTTGTAAGAACCAAGAAAAAAGCCGGAATTCCGGTAGGCAGCGCATTTGTAGGAAGAGTAATCAATGCACTTGGCGAGCCTATTGATGGAAAAGGCGATATTAAAGAAGAAGATTACAGACCAATTGAGGAAGATGCTCCTGGTATCGTAGACCGTAAGTCTGTAAGCACACCAATGGAAACAGGAATACTTTCAATTGATTCAATGTTCCCAATTGGCCGTGGACAGCGAGAACTTATCATTGGTGACCGTCAGACTGGTAAGACATCAATTGCCACAGATACAATTATTAACCAGAAAGGTAAAGGTGTTATCTGTGTGTATGTTGCAATCGGACAGAAGGCATCTACAGTTGCCAAGGTTGTATCAACACTTACTAAGCATGGTGCAATGGATTATTCAATTGTTGTATCTTCAACAGCGAGTGATCCTGCATCACTTCAGTATATAGCTCCATATGCAGGTACTGCAATGGCAGAGCATTTCATGCATCAGGGAAAAGATGTTCTTATTGTATATGATGATTTGAGCAAACATGCGGTAGCGTATAGAGCACTTTCCCTTCTGCTTGAAAGATCACCTGGACGAGAGGCTTATCCTGGAGATGTATTCTATCTTCATTCAAGACTTCTTGAAAGATCAAGCCGTTTAAGTGATGCGTTAGGTGGAGGCTCAATAACAGCACTTCCTATAATAGAGACACAGGCTGGTGATGTATCAGCATATATTCCAACAAATGTTATCTCTATCACAGATGGTCAGATATTCCTTGAAACTAACCTGTTTAATTCAGGTATGAGACCAGCCGTTAATGTAGGTCTTTCGGTTTCACGAGTTGGTGGTGCAGCCCAGACTAAGGCAATGAAGAAGGCATCAGGAAGCATAAGAATTGACCTTGCACAGTACAGAGAGATGGAAGTATTTACACAGTTTGCATCAGATCTTGATGATGCAACTAAGGCACAGTTACAGCACGGAAAAGCCCTTATGGAGCTTTTAAAGCAGCCACTCTGCCATCCACTTTCAATGCATGAGCAGGTTATGACACTTGTTATGGCTAACAACGGCGTATTTGATGAGATACCTACTAAGGAAGTTAAGAAACACCAGACAGAATTACTTGAATTCATAGATCTCAAGCATCCTGAAATAGGAAAGCAGATTGAAGATAAGAAAGAGATTAATGATGAGCTGGTTAAGAATATTCTGGAAGCAGTAAAAGAATTTGCATAATGCATGTGTGCTAAAAGAAAGGTAAGCGTATAGATATGGCAAACACAAAGGAAATTCAGGATCGAATAAAAAGTATCAATGATACATTAAAGATTACTAATGCCATGTATATGATTTCTTCTTCCAAGCTTAAGAAATCTAAGAAAATGCTTTCAGACACGGAACCATACTTTTTCACTCTGCAGTCAGAAATGAGCCGAATCTTAAGACATATACCTGATATAAGCAGTATATATTTTAAGACAAATGAGGATAAAGACGCAGCGGATAAAAAGGTAGGCTACATAGTTATTACTGCTGATAAGGGACTTGCAGGTTCATATAACCATAATGTTTTAAAGATTGCGCAGGAGCAGCTTGAAAAGAATCCTAATCATTCATTATTCGTATTAGGAGAACTTGGACGACATTATTTTGAACAGCGCGGTATTGAGATTGAGAAGCAGTTCCACTATACAGTTCAGAATCCTACTCTTAACAGAGCAAGAAATATTTCAGAAGAAATAATAGAACTGTACAGAAAAGGTGAACTTGATGAGGTGTATATCATATACACAAGCATGATTAATGCTATTCAGGAGGAAACACAGATTGAACAGCTTCTTCCTCTTAAGAAGGCAGATTTCAATATCCAGATACCGGTTGATTTCAAAAGAGAGGAACTTGCATTAAAACCTTCCCCAGAAGTAGTTATGGACAGAATTGTTCCTGATTATATAGTTGGTTTCGTATACGGAGCTTTGGTAGAGTCATTCTCCTGCGAACAGAATGCCCGTATGATGGCGATGGAGGCTGCATCAAAGAGTGCAAAGGATATGCTGCACGATCTTGATATACAGTATAACAGAGCCAGACAGGCTTCAATCACACAGGAAATAACTGAGGTTATCGCTGGTGCGAAGTCGCAGAAGAAGAAACGAAAGAAATAATGCGACGGATAGGAGATAATATGAGTAATAAAGGAAAGATTATACAGGTAATGGGACCTGTTGTCGATGTAGCGTTCGAAGATGAGAACCTTCCGGCAATCAGGGACGCACTTGAAGTTAATAATGGTGATAAAAAATGTGTAATGGAAGTTGCACAGCATATCGGTAACGATACAGTCCGCTGTATTATGCTTGCTTCCAGTGAAGGTCTTTGCAGAGATATGGAAGTAACAGCTACAGGCAGCGGCATTAAGACTCCTGTTGGAGAGAAAACTCTTGGCCGTCTCTTTAATGTATTAGGAGAGGCTATTGATGGCAAAGAACAGCCAGATGCCAAGGAAAAGTGGGAAATCCACAGAGAACCTCCAACATTTGAAGAACAGAATCCTGCAGAAGAGATTCTTGAGACAGGTATCAAGGTAATTGACCTTTTGGCACCTTATGCAAAGGGTGGTAAGATTGGTCTGTTTGGTGGTGCCGGAGTTGGTAAGACAGTTCTTATTCAGGAACTTATCAGCAATATTGCAACAGAGCATGGTGGATATTCAATATTCACAGGTGTAGGAGAAAGATCAAGAGAAGGTAACGACCTCTGGACAGAAATGAAAGAGTCGGGCGTTCTTGAAAAAACTGCCTTGGTGTTTGGTCAGATGAATGAACCACCTGGAGCACGTATGCGTGTTGCTGAGACAGGACTTACAATGGCTGAATATTTCCGTGATGAGAAGCATCAGAATGTGCTTTTATTCATTGATAATATATTCCGTTTCACACAGGCTGGTTCAGAGGTTTCAGCACTTCTTGGACGTATGCCTTCAGCCGTAGGTTATCAGCCAACACTTGCAACTGAGATGGGTGAATTACAGGAGAGAATTGCTTCTACAAAGAATGGTTCTGTAACATCAGTACAGGCAGTATATGTACCTGCCGATGACCTTACTGACCCTGCACCTGCAACAACATTTGCACATCTTGATGCAACTACAGTTCTTTCAAGAAAGATAGTTGAACAGGGTATCTACCCGGCAGTAGACCCTCTTGATTCTACATCAAGAATTCTTGAGCCGGACATTGTAGGTGAGGAGCATTATGAGGTAGCAAGAAAGGTTCAGGAAATCCTTCAGAAGTACAAGGAATTACAGGATATCATTGCTATTCTTGGTATGGAAGAGCTTGCAGATGAAGATAAGGTTACAGTATTCAGAGCAAGAAAGATTCAGAAATTCTTATCACAGCCATTCCATGTTGCTGAGAACTTCACAGGTATTCCTGGTGTATATGTTCCATTAAAGGAGACTATAAGAGGTTTCAAGGCAATTATTGATGGTGAGATGGACGAATATCCTGAGAACGCATTTTTCAATGTTGGAACTATAGATGATGTTATTAAAAAGGCTGAGAAGATGCAGTAACATCCTGCCAGAAAGGAAAAACTAATGGCTACAAGTTCATTTTATTTAAAAGTAATATCAGCTAACCGGGTGTTTTTCGCTGGCAAATGCCGTTCTCTGATTGTGCCTGAGTTCGATGGACAGAAGGAAATTCTTGCCCATCATGAAGATATGGTTATTGCAATTGATGAAGGTCAGATGAAGTTCCAGCCAGAGGGCAGCGACGAGTGGATTCATGCTGTTGTTGGAATGGGATTTGTTGAAATCGTCAACAACCGTGTAACTCTTCTTGTTGAGACAGCAGAAAAGCCTGAGGAAATCGATGTAAGAAGAGCAGAGGAAGCTAAGCAGAGGGCTGAGGAGAGACTTCGCCAGAAGCAGAGTATCCATGAGTATTATCACTCAAGAGCAGCACTTGCAAGAGCTATGGCAAGACTTAAGGCAACATCTGGAAAGTAGAATTTATGATACATATGTGGGTTTGCACCTGCCAGAATGCTTGTGAATAGCATTCTGGCAGGTGCTTTTTGTCGTGCAGGGATAATGGGTGCCGAAGCATGTAGAATTGTTCTTTATAAGATACTTGTAAATAAATATTCAGCTTGCTATAATATGCAAGATGTATTTTGTATACACAAATAAAGTGATTGGAATTAACAAAATACACAATCAGGGAGGAACTAAAGATGTTATCTATGAAAGAAGCGATAGAGAATTATGTGGAAGGTTGTGTTGGGAAGGTTGACTGTCCAGCATACAAGCTTTTTATGAAAGCCATACTTGCAGGAATGATGATTGCATTTGGCGCAGCCGGAAGCAGTGTGGCTGCACATGATATTGCTAATGTAGGACTTGCGCGTCTGGTTGCAGGAGTTGTATTCCCAATGGGACTTATGATGGTTGTTATGACAGGTGCTGAGCTTTTCACGGGAGATTGTCTGGCAATTATGGCAACTGTACAGAAGAAACATACAGCACTTAAGCTTATACGAATGCTTGTTGTAGTATATTTTGGCAATCTTCTTGGCTCGTTAATGCTTACATGTATTGATTATGTAAGTGGGCAGTATAATTATTCATCGGGAATACTTGGTGCATATACAATTAAAGTAGCACTTGGAAAATGTAATCTTGATTTTACAACAGCGCTTGCATCGGGAATATTATGTAACATACTTGTGTGTGCAGCAGTTATGCTTGCGGCACGTGCAAAGGATGTAACCGGAAAACTGTTATGCTGTTTTTTTATAATACTGCTTTTTGTTGTAAGCGGTTATGAGCACTGTGTTGCTAATATGTATTATGTACCTGCAGGAATGATAGCAAAACTTAATCCATTATATGTGAAAGATGCTATGGAGCAATATGGTTATACAGCACAGCAGCTTAGTACATTGAATATACCGAATTTTATATTTAATAATCTTATTCCTGTTACAATAGGCAATATTGTTGGAGGAATGGCATTCTTCGGAATACCGTTGATGTATATTAATGGTGTTGGTGGAAAGAAGGCGTGAGACATATCTTAAAGTATATGGATACGGATTGATGATTTAGAAGAAAATATATTATTACCTATGATTATTCCTTTAGAAACCATTAAAGCATAGGAAGATGTGCAGTAAAAGAATCACAGACGAACACAGACTTACGTATAATATGGACATGAACCAAAATCTGATAATATATTCCTGCAAGTTCCATTATGAAGATTGGCACCTGAAACATGGTGCTTTTTTCTTTACACAAAAATTACATGGTTTCGGAGAATATTATATCGGTGGATAAAAATGTTATCATCTACTACGAAAAAATATGAACATAAATGATGGGGCAAAATAGTGTATCGTCCAACCATGCAATACATTTGCATCTGACAGCAACATGGTCGCAGAATATAGAGCAGAACCTATAAGAAGATATTATTTCTATTGCTTATAGGCAGAAATATTAGGATTTCTGCTCATAAAGCGCAGATTTCATTGTAAATACCTATAAATGATGGAAAACCACATTATATATAGGCAATCTTTAGCTTTCTGGCAAGGATAATGTCTGATTAGAGAGAAGAATGTATAGAAAATACCTATAAGCTGTCAGAATATACGACTACCTATAGGTATCATGACAAAAAAATCAGACAAGACACGTCTTCATCAATAATAATATGCCTATAAATCTTGAAATATAGATATTCTTAGTAGGAAATGTTTAACAACATTATAGTGAATTTATCCAATATATGCTACTAAATCAGAGTCTTGAACGTTATTCAGTAACAGATTTCTTGGCTGAACAGCAAGTCTTAACCCGACATATGTCAATACGGATTTAATATCTTATGTTTCAGTTGGCATTGCGTGCGCAATAATATTGCAACTCATATATATAAAGCTGAAGCGTAGAGCATAAGAAAACACCTCTTAATCAGCAATATACATTCTGATTAAGAGGTATTTTTCTTCGTCCATTATTAGTAAGTATACTCATGGCGAGGGCAATAATAAAATGCCTGAAGCTGACTGTTACGGTTATAGGTAACTGTATAACAATCGGCTGGTGCATCAGCATAAGTCTCAGGATTAACTCTGATAGTTATTGTCTGTCTGTGAGACTGTCCACTGTTACCGTGTTCTGCACTGGTATTATCCTGTCCTACCCCTTTGAGATTACTGATAGTCTGGACTGGGTACACTTTTGAATTGCGAATAACTCCATTTGCTGCAATAATCCCTCCTTGGACCTTATTTCAAAATGTTACTTCTACATTATATATCGGTCAAATGCGTTAGATTATTACATTGAATTTCTTTATAAAAATGTATGATAGAGGAAGATAATGCGTAAGATAAGCCCCATTCCGGACTAATCCAGAGAGGGGCTTATCTTTACTCATAAGCAGTTAATGCTTAATTAATCAATTTCTTTTTTCTTAATTCTGTCAAGATAATCTTTAGTTTCTTTAGCAACCACACCGTTTAAAGCAACGAGTGCAATAAGGTTAGGAATAGCCATCAGACCATTAAATATATCTGCAATTGTCCATACCGCAGATACTGTCATATAAGGACCGATGAATACGCAGAGGATATATACCCATCTGTATGCCTTGATGCATTTCTTCTTACCATTAGTAAGGTATTCAAGGCAGCGCTCAGAATAGTAGTCCCAGCCAAGAATAGTTGTAAATGCAAAGAATACGAGGCATAACATAAGAATAAATGAAGCAACTCCATCAGGGAATGGAAGTCCTAACTGGAATGCTTTAGTTGTTACTGCAACACCTTCAAGCCCCATATCGTAAGCTCCTGTAAGAACAATTGCAATACCTGTAATTGAACAGATGATAATAGTATCAATAAAAGTACCTGTCATAGAGACAAGACCCTGACGTACAGGTTCATTGGTACGGGCGGCAGCAGCGGCAATAGGTGCACTACCAAGACCTGCCTCATTAGAGAAGATACCTCTTGCAATACCCTTCTGCATAGCTACAACCATGGCACCAAGGGCACCACCAGCAGCGGCCTTAAGACCAAATGCACTCTGCACAATTGTAAGGATGGCAGCAGGAACATCTGTAATATTAAATAAAATAATAAGAATACCTGCTAAAAAATATGTTGCAGCCATGAAAGGAACAATAACCTGAGCAACCTTAGAAATTCTCTGGATTCCACCAATAAGAACAAGAGCAACACAGAATGTAAGGATAAGACAGCTTATAACTACAGTCCATGAATATGTTCTTCCAAATAATGAAACAGTCCATGCGTTTTTAGGATCAAAGAAATTATTAACAGCAGAAGAGATTCCGTTTACCTGTGTAAATGTACCAATTCCTAAAAGACCAACGCCTATACCAAAGAAAGCAAATATCTTGGCAAGCCATTTCCACTTAGGTCCCATACCATGTTCAATGTAGTTAAAAGGACCACCAACAACATGACCGTCTTCGTCAACCTGTCTGAACTTAACTGCTAAGAGACACTCTGCGTACTTGGTAGCAGTACCAACTAAGGCAGCAAGCCACATCCAGAATAATGCACCAGGACCGCCTGAGACAATAGCAGTAGCAACACCTACGATATTACCTGTACCGATTGTTGCTGAAAGTGCTGTACATAGTGCTGCGAAACTGCTCACTTCACCATGCTTTCCATCAGTTTCGTCTTTGAAAATGTACTTAAAAGCACGTCCAAGATTAGTAAACTGAACACCCTTAAGTCTGATAGTAAGAAACAGACCAACTGAAAGTATAAGGACAATGAGTGGAATTCCCCAGACATATGCGTCAATAGTAACGAGAATAGTATTGATTTTACTAAACATATTATGTATTCTCCCTTTTTATAAAAAATTAAGATGAATTTTATCATAAAACAACATTTTTTTCAATTGAATACTGTTATTTCCTAATAAAATAAATAATTTTGTTAAATGTTGCTTATTGACAAACTCTGTCAATTTATATATTATTGTTGAAAACGAAGGCGTTTTGCAGATAAAGCAAGACGCTTTTTTCCTTATTATTAAGGTAATATCCGGAAGATATAATCGGGAGAGACTGTGTAAAAATGCAGCGCCGAAGGTGACAGCGAAAACTCTCAGGCAAAAGGACCGGTTATGGACGGAACTCTGGAGAGCTGTAATTATCAGCACCGAAGAAGCAATTTCTAAGCATAGAGATGAGAAATAATGAGGCTGATTTGCTTGGGGAGAATCTTTCAGGTTTTTAACAGAGGCATAGGTGTATTAAAGTGCGCCTGTAGCCTCTTGTTTTTATGTAAAGATATATTAGGAAGGGAATCTTCTTAAGAATCTTGATAAGGCAGGATTGCAAGGCACGAAAAGGCTAAAGCAAAGGAGAGAAACATTATGAAGACAGACATTGAAATTGCACAGGAAGCAGTAATGGAGCCAATTAAGAATGTTGCAGCCAGATGCGGCATAAGCGAGGATGATCTTGAATTATACGGAAAGTATAAGGCTAAGATATCAGATGAGTATATCAACAGTGTCAAAGACAATGAAGATGGGAAGTTAATTCTTGTTACAGCCATAAATCCAACTCCGGCAGGAGAGGGAAAGACAACAATTACTGTAGGGCTTGGAGAAGCATTTGGAAAGCTTGGCAAGAAGGCAGTTATAGCACTTCGTGAGCCATCACTTGGTCCATGTTTCGGTATCAAAGGTGGAGCAGCAGGTGGTGGATATGCACAGGTTGTTCCTATGGAAGAATTGAATCTGCATTTTACAGGCGATTTCCATGCAATCACATCAGCTAACAACTTATGTGCGGCACTTCTTGATAACCATATACAGCAGGGCAACGAACTTGGAATTGACCCAAGATGTGTTACATGGAAAAGATGTATGGATATGAACGACCGTGTTCTTAGAAATATAGTTGTTGGTCTTGGTTCTAAGGTTGACGGAACTGTAAGAGAAGATCATTTTGTTATCACAGTTGCGTCAGAGATTATGGCAGTATTATGTCTTGCAACAGATATGAAGGATTTAAAGGAAAGACTCGGCAAGATGGTAGTTGCTTACAATTATCAGGGACAGCCTGTTACAGCATCAGATATCAAGGCAGTAGGTTCAATGGCAGCTTTGTTAAAGGATGCATTAAAGCCTAACCTTATCCAGACACTTGAGCATACTCCAGCATTAGTACATGGTGGACCATTTGCTAATATCGCACATGGCTGTAATTCAGTAAGAGCAACTAAGACTGCACTCAAGATGGCAGATTATGTTATCACAGAGGCAGGATTTGGAGCAGATTTAGGTGCAGAGAAATTCTTTGATATAAAGTGCCGTAAGTCAGGCTTAAAGCCAGATGCAGTTGTATTAGTAGCAACAGTAAGAGCACTTAAGTACAACGGTGGAGTACCTAAGACAGAATTATCAGCAGAGAATCTTGACGCATTAAAGAAGGGAATTGTAAACCTTGAAAAGCATATTGAGAATCTTCAGAAATATGGTGTGCCTGTAGTTGTTACACTTAATGCGTTTGTATCAGATACACAGGCAGAATTAGATTATATACAGAAGTTCTGTGAAGATAAAGGCTGTGAATTCGCCCTTGCCAAAGTATGGGAAAAGGGTGGAGAAGGCGGAATTGAGCTTGCAGAAAAGGTCCTTAAGACACTTGAGACAAAGAAGAGCAATTTCCATTGTCTGTATGAGACAGACCAGCCGGTTAAAGCAAAGATTGAGACAATTGCCAAAGAAATATATGGAGCAGGAAGTGTTAATTATTCGGCAGCAGCTAATAAGCAGATTGAACAGCTTGAACAGTTAGGATTTGGTAATCTTCCAATCTGTATGGCTAAGACACAGTATTCGCTTTCAGACGATCCAACATTACTTGGCCGTCCGGAAGGATTTGAGATGAATGTAAGAGAAGCATATGTATCAGCCGGTGCAGGCTTCATAGTAGTGCTTACAGGTTCAGTAATGACAATGCCAGGACTTTCAAAATCACCAGCGGCATATAATATAGATGTTAATGATGATGGGGTAATAACTGGGTTATTCTAGAAAAGTGACTCCCGGGAGTGGGAGGCAGGTGGTTGTGTAGTGTATTTTCAAACGCGCTCTCGCTCGGACGAAAACGCAACGGTACTAAGATTTTGGGAGGTTTGTCGCCTTTGGCGACTCCCTCGCAAAATCAAGTGCCGGCGTTTCCGTACGGTTTGAAATTACACTACACAAACCACCTGCCTCCGAACTTCCGGGAGTTTTTCTATATAGGAGATGAGAATGTCTCTCCTGCCCCAAACCTTGCCAAAGGAGGGGGCGGGGAAGGTGTCCGGTAAAGAAAAGCCCAGCCGTGTATATATCTAAAATCAAAACCGTATGAAGACGCCGGCACTTGATTTATAAAGGCAGCCGCCATAGGCGGCAAACCTTTATAAATCTTAGTACCGCTGCGTCTGAGTCCGAGCGGAAGCGGGTTTTGATTTTAGATATATACACGGCTGGGCGTGCTTTAGGGGAGCAACTTCCTACAACATTACCCCCGACTTCTCCTTACTTCTCTCAATCATATGATTCAGCTTCTCAAATGGTTTCTGTAAGAACAATCCGATAATCAGCGAAACAACTATATATATAGAAAGAAAAGCGAGATTCTTAATGTAATCATATCTGTACATTCCTGCTATACATTCTCTTAATGCATCCATTGAATATGGGAAGAGCAGGAATCGGTATATTATCTGGTAGGCGTTAGGAAGTACTTCTATAGGGAATGTACCGCCTGAGCCGGCAACCTGTATAACGAGCAGGACAATTCCAAGTGCTTCACCGATATTTCCAAATGCAACAGTAAGGCTGTACATAAAGAAGGTGAATACGAAGCTTGAGAATGCACATGCAACCCAGTAAAGGAATGGGTGGTAACACTGGATTCCTATGTAGAGAAGATTTCCAAGTGTTATAAGCAGTGCCTGAAGCTGTCCTACTGCAAAGAAGATAAAATACCTTCCAAAGAATTTTTCATATCTCTTTGCATCTGCTGGAATGTCCGGAGCAGGATGCACAGGTGTGTGCATAATAGCAACAAGTATAAGTCCACCAAACCACAGTGCAAGTATTGTGTAGAATGGTGAAGCGCTTGTTCCATAGCTTTTAACAGCATATACCTGCTCTGTTGTTATATTTACAGGTGCAGAGAGAAAATCTCCCAAAGTATTGGCATCTGCATTTAACATCTCTGATAATAAACCATATGTATCTTGTTCAGTGATTGTGTTTAATGTATTAATTGCGTTATCAAGCTTTGTCTCAAGGTCACTGAGAAGCTCTTTAGTCTGAGTGAGTGAGCCCGATGTAAGCTTAATTGCAGCAGACAGGTCTGCAACATCCATGTTCATGTCAGAATAAAGCTCTGTTAATGAACTCATAATGCTTTGAATCTGGGACATCTGGTTTGAAAGAGCAGATGATAATTCATTTAAAGATTCAGCGGAATTACCATTTACAAGTGCCTGTAAGGTTATTAACTGCTTCTGTTGTAGCTGTAATTGTGTATAAACTTGCGGTGCAGCACTGTTTGAACTGCTGCTTATTGATGATGTAAGGTCAGTAATTGCAAGCATTGAGTTAAGAATTACATCGTATGTTGAAAGCGTAGTCCTTGCTGATGTAAGTCTGTTAATAACTGCATCCATAAGAGAACCGGTTTCTTTATCTGCATCTTTGATAACTGAATCGCCAGTACCGGCAATTGTAGATACGATTGTATCTATAAATGTCTGGTTTACCTGCTGCTGAACTGCTGTTTTAGCCTTGTCTGTTATCTTAGGTGCAATAGCGTTTGCTTTCTGGTTACAGTAATATTTTAACTGAGGATGTTCCATGGAATCACTTAAGAAGCTTATAAGATTCTTGGAAAAATTCTCTGGAACAACGAGGGCTGCATAATACTCACCGCTGTATACGCCTTCGATTGCTTCATCTGATGAAGCAACAAACTGCCAACCGATAGTGTTATTAGTTTTAAGTGCATCAATTATGGTGTCACCGACATTAAGCTCCGTTCCTTCAAGAGAAGTACCTTTGTCAACAGATACAACGGCAACTTTAATCCTGCTTGTGGAAGCCTGTCCATATGGATCCCAGTTTGACAGGATATTAAACCACGAATACAATGCAGGAATAACGGTAAGACCGATAATTACGCATAGTGCAATTACATTTGTTTTTATGTGGCGAAGGTCAGCCCGTATAATCTTAAATATATTTTTCATAACTGTACCTCACTTAAAAATGCTTTGATACTGTCTGTAAGAGAAGTATCAGCCTGTTTTTCCTTAATCTCAATATTGAGCTCATTGAGCTTTCTTGCGAGCTTGTCATCAATATAATCAATAACTATAAGATAAGCACAGAATATAAAAAGTGAGATTACCCAAAGAAGCAGATAAACAACCTTAGCTGTATCCATGGTAAACATAAGCACCATGAATACTAAAGGAATTATCATCATACATCTTAAGCAGACCTTTTTCTTGTGCTGGTTCTTAGCGTGCATATTTTCTGCAAATGCTGTGATTTCCGCAATAACAACATCTATATTAAAATCATCATTTTGCATAAATTCATTTCTCCTTTACATAAAATGTGTTTCTTTCATACGGCGTTCGAAGAACTCGCGTACTTCAAGAAGTGACTTTCTGATTCCAAGTCCCAGAATAAGGGAAATAACAGCATAAGCGCATAATTTCACAAGAAATACAGCGTAATCACACTGATATAATCCGCTTATTGCCTCCCTCATGGCATTGATTGCATAAGGGAATGGGAAGTAAAGGTACACATTCTGGAAGAATTCAGGAAGAAGTTCTATTGGATAAGTTCCGCCTGAACCGGCAATCTGTAACACAATCATAACTACAGCAATAGCTTTTCCCAAATCACCAAATGTAAGAACAAGTGTATATATAAATAATGTAAATACAAAGCTTGTTATAGCGGCTGCAAGCCACAGCATGAATGGGTGGGTGCAGTCAATTTTTAAAATGTACAAATCACCAAGAACAACTACAAGAGCCTGAAGCTGTCCCATTGCAAGGAAGAGTAGTGCACGGCCCATATATTTCTGATGTTCTGTGGCATCCTTGAATTCATCATCCTCATAGTCAACCTTTACTTTCATAAGGGCAACTAAAACAATTCCTCCAACCCAGAGAGCAAGTGTTGTATAGAAAGGTGTAACACTTGTTCCATAGTTAGTCTGCATATAGACGTAGATTTCTTCTACCTGTACAGGTTCTGACAGGAATGACGCTATTGACTGTGCGTCTGAGTTGATGAAATCCATTATCAGTTTATATGTAGAAGATGAACTTATATCTCCTACTGAACCGGATATGGTATCAAGCCTTTTATTGAGAGAATCAAGTAATGTTTTTGTGCTTTCTAGAGTTGTATTAATATTTACTGATATATCACTCACACCAAGGAGCATCTGTGATATTCCGTTAATACTGTCTCCGGCACTGCTTATATTAGCTGCAAGGCTGCTTACGGCATTCTTAATGGAAGCCTTAAGAAGGTTAACATTAGTTCTTATTACAGTCTGCATAATTGTCTGGCTCTTCTGGAGCTCTGTGCGGCACTGTTCAACAACAGACTTGATTAACTGGTATTTTGCCTGAAGTGTTTCAGGTGAATCAGTAAGAATATCGGCACACTGCTGAACAAGGTTGTATGCGATATTCTCCATAGCGTTAACAGAAGCTAGAGCTGACTTTAGGGCGGTGATAACTGCCGGGTCAATGCCATCTACTTTGCTGAGGGAATCAATAGCATCTTCAAGAGCCTTATTCTGGTCTATAAGTTCCTTTAACTGTTTGTTGGCTTTACTAAGCTCAACGCCAGCCTGTCCGACATCAGTTATTGAAAGCTGTACAGCTTTATCAAGAGAATCAAGTGCGCTGTCAGTTAATTCATTCATAGCTTTAAGCTGCGCATCAATCTGGTTTGCAATATTATCTGTGACATTATCAAGAGATTTATTGGCAATATCAGCAACATCAGTTGTTCCGGTAAGAACATCTTTAATCTGTGGAAGAACCTCCTGAAGTTTTGCAAGATTATCTGCCAGGTCTGAATTACTCTTAATAAACATGTCAATCATTGTATCGTAAGAATTAATATTGGCAGATACACTCTGTAAATCCTTAACTGTCTTTTCAATAATTGAAGGATCATTTTCAGCTATTTCGTTAAGTCCCTGCATAATAGTCTTAACACACACATCAATGAATTCGGAATTGATAGTGTTCTGAAGAGTGCTTTTTCCTGTATCTGTAATCTTGGAAGCAACAGCATTTTTCTTGGAATTCTCATAATATGTAACTGTTGGTGGATTAAGACCATTGTCAAGGAAGTCATACAGGCTTCGTGAAAAGTCCTCACCAACAACGATAACGGCATAGTACTTCCCGGCATTCAGTTTATTCATGGCTTCATCTTTAGTTTCCGGAAAACGCCAGCCTAATTTATCATTCGAATGAAGCTGTTCAACAATCTGTTCTCCCATATTGATAGTGGAATCATCAGATTCAGAGTAGCCTTCATCTTCAGAAACAATAGCAATCTGGACAGACGCAGTGTTTGCGTAAGGATCCCAGTTGGAATATATGTTAAACCATGCGTAAAGCGATGGAATAAGGCACAGACCAAGCGCAATGGCTAAAGCCAGAATATTCCTGCTAAGACCTTTCAAATCTTTTTTGAAAATCTTAAATATCATAACATTCCTCAATTCTTTAATTATCGTTTAAAACTTATATGTATTTTACTTAAGAAACTGGGGAAAATCAATACAGAGAGGATAAATCAGACATATTTAATAAATTAAGAAAGGATACGGATTTATGAACATATTGTATTGTGGTGATAAACCAATGCAGAAGGGGATTCTTTTATCTTCAATGTCTCTTATTAAAAATGTGGATGAACCGTTAAATATATATATTCTCACGGTTGATTACAGGGAAAAAGGTATTAATTACAAGCCGGTTGATAAAGCATTTGCAAAATATCTGAAAGAAAAATTGAATAAATCGGACATTAAAGTAAATATCTTTCTTATTGATGTTACAAGATATTTTGTTGAGGAGCTGCCGGAGGCAAATATGCAGAGCAGATTTACTGCGTGCTGTATGCTGCGCCTTTTTGCTGATAAGACAGATATTAAGGATAGAGTTCTTTATCTGGATACTGATGTGTTGTGCAGAAAAGATTTTAGGGATTTTTATTATCAGAATATGGATGGCATAGAGATTGCGGGAGTTTCTGATTATTATGGCAGATGGCTTTTCGGCGATGGTTACATTAATTCCGGAGTAATGCTTATGAATATGAGGATGATAAGACAGAACGGGCTTCTGGAGAAATGTCGTGAACAGTGCATAAGAAAGGAAATGTTTATGCCTGACCAGACGGCTGTTAATACATTTGCAACAAGAGTTAATCTGTGCGGACGAAAGTTTAATGACCAGAGGAGGCTGCATGACAACACTGTTTTTCAGCATTTTACAACTACCTTCCGGGTGTTTCCGGTGATAAGGACTGTTTCAGTCAAGCCGTGGGAGATTGATAAAATGCATAATATACTTGGGCTTCATGAATATGATGAGCTTCTGGATTCTTATAACAGGGAGCATGAAGAGTACATGGCAGTTTCACGTATTCCTGTGTTTTTCTCGATTAATGAACAGTACGCACCGTATCTGGCAGTGTGCCTTAAATCGCTGGCTGCACATGTGGCTTGTGATGAGCGTTACCGCATTATTGTTATGTGCGATAATGTGAAGAATATTACGATGATTCAGCTTCGTAATGTGATAAAGGATTATGAAAACATAGATATTGAATTCGTTGATATAAGAAAGAAAATGTACGAATATTCTGAAAGCTTTGGACAGACAGTTACTGACAGACAGGAAAACAGGCTTTATTCAGGCGAGTTTACACTGACGATATATTTCAGGTTATTTATTGCAGAGCTTTTTCCAGAGCTTAATAAAGCTGTGTATATTGACTCTGATACTGTAATAAATGATGACATTGCAAAGCTTCATTCAGTTGATATGGGAGATGCAATGTTTGGTGCAGTAAGAGATACATTTGCAGGAAAGAATACAATACTGGCTCATTACATTGAAAATGTAGTGGGAATAGAGCGGAATGAATATGTCAATTCAGGAGTGCTTCTTATGAACCTTGATAAGATAAGACAGGCTCATCTGGCAGACAGATTCTTAAAGCTTATGGCTGAATATCACTTTGACAGTGTTGCACCTGACCAGGATTATATTAATGCTATGTGTGCAAAAGAAATATATTTTCTTGATAAGGAATGGAATGTTATGCCTAACAAGGGCGGGGAGTATATAGCAAGACCGAAGCTGATACATTATAACCTGTTTGACAAGCCGTGGCATTACAGCGAGATTCCGTATGAGGAGTATTTCTGGCAGTATGCGGCGGAGTCGGGATTTTATCCGTTGCTGATTAAACAGCGCAAGCAGTATGGGGATAATGAAAGGAAAGCTGACCGTGAGAATTTAAAGAAGCTTCTTGCAAGGGCTGAGAATATTGCGGACGGTGATGGGGTTAAGTTTTCTGATGTTGTGGGAAGCAGATTTGTTGTGGATAGTGGTTTCGTGAAGGATAGCAGTGATGCTGCAAAATAAATTATGTCGGAGGAGATATGATTGGTGATAGGGAGCAGGTCTATGAAAATATTAGGACGGCTGTAAGCCTTAATCAGTTGAATTCAAAGGTTGAGCCGGGAGACCCTAAGCTGTTACGCGAAGATAAAGAAGCATTACTAAGACATTATATTGATTACCGCACAGCATATGGTTTTTGTGTGAAGAAATATATTGCAGAAGCTATATTTCATGCCGGGACTTCTGCGGTGGGGCTTATAACACAAGTTGACGGACTTGAGAATCTTTCTGGAATCAGAGGTCCTGCGATTGTAACATGCAATCATTTCAGCCCGTTAGACCCTGCAATTGTCAGGTTTGCAATGAGAAAAGCTGGATTCAGAAGAATAAGTATTGTTAATCAAGATTCTAACCTTGCAATGAAAGGTTTTGTCGGGTATATGCAAAAATATGCCGACACAATGCCCGTAAGCAGCCTGAAATGGTTTATGGAGACTGAGTTTCCTAATCAGATTAAGAATGCACTTGATGAAAACAAACTTGTGCTTATATATCCTGAGCAGGAAATGTGGTTTAATTATCGGAAGCCCCGCCCATGCAAAAGAGGTGCATATCTGTATGCGGTAAAGTTTAATGTGCCGGTGATTTCGCTGTTTGTTGAACAGCAGGTTAAAAGTACACATTTGCACACATTCAGGGTACATGTCCTGCCAGTAATATATCCGGACAGACAGCTTGATGAAAGAACAGCAAGTTTAAGAATGCAGCACATAGACTATGAACAGAAATGTGCTGCATATGTCAAGGCATATGGAAAGAAGCTGACATATGATTTTGAGGAGGGCGATATTGTAGGAAGATAAAAGCATTTGACGCAGGAAGAATAGAAGTGTATATATATTTGGAGAAATTACAAAGAATGAGAGGAAAATGTATATGAAGATACATTCAGTGGCAGTACTTGGAGCAGGAGCAGTCGGCTCTTATGTTATATGGGGACTTTCAGAAAAGAAGGATATAAGTTTAAGCGTTATTGCAAAGGGCGAAAGAGCGGAAAGACTTAAGGCAGAAGGCTGTCTGATTAATGGAAAGACATACCACCCGGAGGTATTGACCCCAGAGGAAGCAAAAGGTGTTGACCTTCTTGTTGTATCATTAAAATACGGCGCACTTGCAGGTGCATTAGATGATATTAGGGAAGCCGTCGGTGAGAATACAATTGTCATGAGTCTTATGAATGGTGTTGACAGTGAAGAGATAATATCTACCAAGATAGATAAATCACATATCATTTATTCACTTATAAAGGTGGCATCACACCGCGAAGGAAAGGAATATGTGTTCAATCCTGAGACTACAATAGGAATTATATATGGAGAGGAAGCTGCACCATTTGAGAGTGAGAGAGTTGTGGCAATAAGAGATTTATTTGACGGAACAGGACTTAATTACAGAGTGACTGAACACATCAAAGAAGAGATATGGAGTAAGTTCAGACTTAATATCTGTAACAATCTTCCCCAGGCTATTATTGGAGCAGGTGTTGGCTGTTATACAGACAGTGAGCATATGAGAGCAATCAGCGAAGGATTACGTAAGGAGGTTGAAGCAGTAGCTCTTGCCAAAGGCATTGATATGAGCAGGTGTGCAGATAACTCAAGCCGAGGAAGTGCTGTTCCGCCAACAGCAAGATATTCAACACTGCAGGATATTGACGCTGGCAGACACACAGAGATAGATATGTTCTCCGGCGCAATGATGCGCATGGGGAAAGAACTTGAAATTGATACACCATATAATGAATATACATATCACATCATCAAGGCACTTGAAGAGAAGAATGATGGCATGTTTGATTATGATGAGAATAGTGAGGCTGTGACTTATTCTAAGTAGTGGCAGACGGATTTAGCAGGCATGTGGGGTACAAGACAGAAAATATAAGATATTAATCATGGCGCAGCCTTTTTAAGGGCTGCGCTTATTGCTTCTATAAAGACGGAATATGTATATCTGTTGGCTGAATCATAGGTTATGTTGGTTGTGCCGGCTTCCATGACTTTAGCAGCAACTTCATCAAATGAAGTTGTGAGCTTAGGGTACATAGTTGTGATTGATTCAGAAAGATTAACAAGCTCAATGCTGTTAATGTTAGAGGAATCAACTGTGACCTGGATATCAACGGGGTTGCCGTCTAACAGAATAGAGGCGGTATATACTCCGGGGCAGAATTTAGGAGCGTCGGCATTATCAAGGGGTGTCTCAATATTAGAAGAAGCAGAAGCATTTACAGTGCTGCTCTTAGGTTTAGTAGTATTTCTGGAATTATCAGAACTATTGCTGCCAAGACGGATAACAGCGAATATAATAAAAGCTATTATAATAGCAGCGATAACCGCTCCAATAAGGAGCTTTTTAAATGGAATAACAACAATTTTAGTCTGACTCATCACAAAGAAACCTGCCCTTCATATTCATTATTACAAAATATATGGTATGGAGTGGGAGATTATGATTAAAATGTGGTATATTAAATACAAATGTATTGGATAGTGTAAAATGGCACATTAAATTAATGCATAGCTTGAAAAAACTACTAAATTGTTAAATATGATGAAATGGTAGGTTTATGAAGAGGTGAATGATTATGAACAGTAAATTTATCAAAACATTTGCAGTAATAGTGATTATAGCGGCAGGCATGACAGCGTGTGGACAAAAGAAAAATGTCACAACAGATGATGTATCAGAAAAAGAGATGGCGAACATACAGGAGACTGCAGCACAGGAAGTGACAGCACAGGAAATTATAACACAGGAGATTACAACCGAAAAAGAACCGGAAGATTACGAATATGTTCTTGTAAATAAATACATACCGGATATATATGTCGAATTGATGTATGCAACAGACAATAACTTTACAGGTGTCAGAATATATGATTTCACAGACGCATACCTCCGATATGGAACTGTTAAGAAACTGGCACAGGTACAAAAGGAATTGAAGCAGCAGGGATACAGCTTAAAGATTTGGGATGCATACAGACCGTTTGAGGCACAGCAGAAATTATGGGAAGTATATCCGGACCCTAACTATGTGGCAAATCCGGCTAACGGAATGAAAAAGCATAATCTTGGAGGAACAGTGGATATTACAATGGTTGCTGCTGATGGAACTGTTATATCAATGCCGACAGAATTTGATGATTTCTCTCTAAAAGCAGATAGAGATTATTCTGATATAGAAGATGAAGAGGCTGTGAAAAATGTGATGATTCTACAGAATGCTATGGAAAATAACGGATTTACAGGCTATCAGGGAGAATGGTGGGACTATTCGGATACGGTGGAATATGAAGCGGTTGATTTCGAACCATGATGAGACATGATATGAAAAGGTGCATTATGGTAAAGTCTATTATAGAAAGATTAGGGGAGTAACACATGTCATTACAATTAATTCTGGGAAGCTCAGGTGCGGGTAAATCGCACTATCTGTATACGCATATAATTGAAGAGTCAATGAAGAATCCTGACAGGAATTATATAGTTGTTGTGCCGGAGCAGTACACTATGGCAATTCAGAAAAGACTGGTGTCCATGCATCCAAGAAAAGGAATACTTAATATAGATGTTGTGAGCTTTGAAAGGCTTGCGTATAAAGTATTTGAGGAAGTGGGTGAGGATAATCTTGAAGTCCTTGATGATACAGGAAAGAATCTGATTATTAAAAGAGTTTTAGAGCAGAACAAGGACAGATTAAAATATTTTGGAAGTAATCTGTCTAATACAGGATTTGTGTCAGAGATGAAGTCTGTTATATCAGAAATGCTTCAGTATGATATCAAGCCGGATGTTATGCAGGATGCGGCAGGTGCAGCATACAGTGATTCAGAGGGGAGTGCAGCACTTCAGTATAAGCTTGATGATATAGTACTTGTATATAACGCATTTGCAGAGTACATAGATAAGAATTATATAACTAAAGAAGAAATACTGGATAAATTATGCAGTAAGGTTACAGAGTCAGAGAGAATAAAGAATTGCGAGATAGTATTTGACGGGTTCACAGGCTTTACTCCGGTTCAGTATAATTTACTGACAATTCTTTTATCAATGTGTCCGAAGATATATGTTTCTCTGACAATTGATGCATCTGAGCGTGAAAATTCAGTAAGAGGCAGGGAAGAACTTTTTTTCATGAGTAAGGACTGCGTATCAAAGCTTTATAAGATATGTGATGAGGAGCATGTAAAAGTCCTTGAACCAGTGTATATTGCAGGAAAAGAAGTTCCGGGAAAGAATGTAATTGTAAATGTTAATTCCAGATTTAAGAATTCGGAAGAACTGGATTTCCTGGAACAGAATCTTTTTAGGAACAATTCGGGAAGATTTAACCAGAAGACTGACAATATCGTTATATATGAGGGAGCTGTTGCCAAGGAAGAATTAACATTTGCAGCAGGAGAAATAATAAGACTTACAAGACTGTGTGGATACAGGTATAACGAGATTGCTATAGTTACTGCGGACATGGATGGCTACGGCAAACTGGCGGCTAATATATTAAAGCAGAACGATATACCATATTTCTTAGATTACAAGCGCCATGTGACGGACAATCCTTTTATTGCGGCAATTAACGGTGCACTTGGAATAATTGAGAATAATTACAGTTATGACAGTGTTTTAGGATTCCTTAGAACCGGAATGAGCGGAATGGAGCGCGAAGATATTGATCTGTTAGACAATTACTGTGTTGCGGTTGGAATCAGAGGCAGGGGAAAATGGCATGAACCGTGGATAAGAAAGTTCAGGGGAACAGTCAATAATACTGACCTGGAGAAACTTAATTCACTAAGAACAATGATAACGGATATGTTGGACCCGTTGGAAGAAGTGCTTAAGTCAAAGGAATCTGATGTCGCGGATATGGTAAAGGCACTTTATGAGTTTCTTGTGCGTGAAAATATGGAGCAGAAAGTAAGTGTGCTTAATGACAGCGAGTACACTGGTGATGAATATGCGCAGTTATATAAGAAAGTTATAGAAGTGTTAGATAAAATGTATGCGCTTCTTGGAAGCGAGAAGGTTGGTATTAAAGAATTTAACAAGATACTTGCGTCAGGATTTCAGGAGATTAAGATAGGACTTATTCCGCAGACCAATGACTGCGTTGTTATCGGAGATATAGAAAGAACCCGTCTTGACAATATCAAGGTCATGTTCTTTGTCGGAATTAATGACGGAAATGTTCCTAAGAAGGCTGATTCAAGAAGCGTTCTGTCAGAAAGCGACAGGGAGTATCTTGAGGATAAGGGAATAGTTATGTCAGCTTCTGTAAGGGAGAAAGCATTTACACAGAGATTCTATCTGTATCTTATTATGACAAAGAGTGCGGAAAAGCTGTACATGTCATATGCGGTAAAAAACAGTGAGGGTGCAGCACTGATGCCTTCATATATTATAAGAAGCATGAGAAAAATGTTTTCACATTGCCTTAAGTTATCTTACAAAGACACGGCACAGCAGAATTCATATGTGACAATACCGCAGGCATCTTTTAGCTTTGATAATACTGAAACTGCTGCAAATGTAGATGAGGATATTATTGATTCACTTACTGGCGGCAGACTTGTCGGAAGCGTTACATCTTTTGAGAACTTTGCAGAGTGCCCTCTGAGGTATTACTTAAGGTATGGAGTTGATTTGAAGGAAAGGGAAGAATTCACATTTTCACCAGTAAACTTTGGCGTCGTACTGCATGCGGTTATCCGTGAGGTGTGCGACGAAATCAAGAAAAACGGTGAGTCGTACTATCTGATATCAGAGGAGAAGCGCCGCGAGATGGTAAAAAGAAGTGTAGCTGCAATTACTGACATATACCAGAACAGTATCCTTAAGGATTCAAGCCGTAATTCATTCATGATTAAGCGGATGGAAGACCTTGCTGACCGTACTATATGGGCAATGGGCGAGCAGTTAAAATGTGGTGATTTCGTGCCATTTGTATTCGAGCATAAGTTTAATATGGAAGTCGGAGACGGAGACAGAAAGCAGCTTATGAGCGGAACAATTGACCGCGTTGACATATGCGAAAATGACACAGATGTGTATGTCAGAATTATTGATTACAAGACCGGAAAGAAGGATTTCAACATAGTAAAGACCTATTACGGAATCGATATCCAGCTTATGGTATACATGGAAGCGGCAATGAAGCTTGTGGCGAAGATGCGTCCGGGTAAAAATGTGATTCCTGCCGGAGTGTTCTACTACAACATAAGTGACCCGATAGTATCTGCGACAACAGAGAGTGCAGAAGAGATAGAGGATAAGATTAAGGGTGAACTGCGTCTTAAAGGAATGGTTAATTCGGATAAGGATATTGCCGAGAAGATGGACAATACCGAGGGTACATCACTTAATATTCCAGTGAGCAGAAAGGCTGACGGCGGATTTGACTCACGAAGAAGCAAGGTGATGAATACAGAGCAGTTTAACATGCTTGGAAGATTCGTTGATGTAAGGGCGGTTGATACCGCGGACAGAATTGCAGGCGGTGATATCAGGAGAAGTCCTTATAAAGACGGACAGTTTTCAAGCTGTGACAGATGTCCTTATGGGGCAGTGTGCGGATTTTCTGTGGATTTGCCAGGCTGCAATTACAGAAAATTAAAGAAATTCGATGATGAAATATTATGGAATAATATAAAGGAAGGGGTTGATGAGAATGGAAAGAAAATGGACACCGGCGCAGAAGAGCGCGATTGATACAAGAGACTGTAATGTGCTGGTTTCGGCGGCTGCCGGTTCAGGTAAGACCGCTGTTCTGGTAGAGCGAATCATTTCCATGATTACAGACCCTGACAAGAATATAGATATAGACAGGCTGGTTGTTGTTACATTTACAAAGGCGGCAGCAGCCCAGATGAAAGACAAGATAAGAAAAGCACTTGATTCAATGCTTGACGAGAATCCGGGGGATGTGAACCTTTTAAGACAGATAACACTGCTTAACAACGCACAGATAACAACGATAGACAGTTTCTGTCTATGGATAATCAGAAATCATTTTCCAGAGGTTAATCTGGACCCGGGGTTCAGGATAATGGACGAGGGTGAGAAGAAGCTTATTGAAAATGATGTGTTGGAAGATGTGCTTGAGGAATTCTACGCAGAGGCAGATGAAGAATTCTTTAATCTTGTTGATGCATTTGGCATGGGACGGGACGATTCAGGGCTTGTGAGCATTATAGATAAAATATATCGTTTTTCAAGAAGCAATCCGTGGATTGATGAGTGGTTTGACGAGTGTATGTTAGTTTATGATGATGAGACTTACGATAATCCTGCAATTAAGGAGCTGTATGATTCAATTAAAAATGCACTTCTTGATTACCGTGATAAATATAATAGATTAGTAGATATCTGTTCTGAGCCGGCAGGACCTGCAGCATATACAGGTGCTTTGCAGTCTGACCTGCTTGGAATTAATGAGATGATTAATTCACAGGATTTTGGAGAGCTTGGCAGAAGGATAAGAATATTTTCATTTGAAGCTCTGTCAAGAAAGAAGGATGCAGGAGCAGACCCGGATATTAAGGAATATGTTAAGGGGCAGCGAAAGTTGTTTAAAGATTACATAGGACGGCTTAATGATAAGATATTCTTGAAAGATGATGAGGGAATATTTGCAGACATGCAGGGGGCAGGCATCCAAATACGGACTTTACTTAAAGTGGCAAAGGTGTATGCCAAGCGTGTTTCAGAGGTGAAGCGAGAGAAGGGCATAATTGATTTTAATGACATGGAACATCTTGCACTTTCAATACTTGTAAAGAAAGAAGACGGAAAACTTGTATACACAGAGACTGCCGACAAGCTTGCGAACAGATTTGAAGAGATAATGATAGACGAGTATCAGGATTCCAATCAGTTGCAGGAGGTTATTCTTAATGCGGTGTCAAAGACGAGACTGTCCAGTGAGAATAACAATATATACATGGTTGGTGATGTAAAGCAGAGTATATACAAGTTCCGTCTTGCCTGCCCGGAGCTTTTCATAGAGAAGTACGATACATACGGCGAGACTGGCGATAATGTTAGAATTGAATTACAGAAGAATTTCCGAAGCCGGGAAAATGTACTTGAGTGTGCCAATGATGTGTTCAGTCATATCATGAATAAGAATTTTTCAGGAATCGGGTATGACGAATCTGTAAGGCTTAATGCGGGGTTTCCATATCCTGAATACAGTGACAGTAATTATGGTGATGAAGCCAACAAGAGTACAGATATAATTCTTATATCTTCAGAGAATGAAGAAGAAGCTACGACAAGAGAGCTTGAGGCAGACAGGCTTGCAAAACTGATTGAGGGAATAGTTGCTTCTGGTGTAAATGTGTATGATTCAGATGAGAATATATACAGACCGGCAGAATACAGGGATATTGTAATTCTTACAAGGTCAGTTACAGGTTGGGCAGATACATTTGCAGATGCCCTGATGGACAGGGGGATACCGGCGTATACAGATTCGTCAACAGGATATTTCAGCGTGCGTGAGATACAGGTAATCTTAAGCATGCTTACAATAGTAGATAATCCGGTTCAGGAGATAAGCCTTGCGGTGGCGATGATGTCTTATTTTGGAGGATTTACGGCAGCGGAGCTTGGAATGGTGAGAAAGCTTGGCAGAGAGCATGCAGATAAGAATGTGCATAATAATCTGTATGAACATTTGAAAGCAGTTGCAGTGCTTGGCGGAGCAGATAAGATACAGGAGACGGATGTTAAGCAGCTGTCCGGCAAATGTGCATTATTTCTTGCAAAGCTCACAGAATACCGAGACAAGAGCAGTGTTGAGTCACTATATGATCTGTGTTGGGAGATGATATATGATTCAGGCTACTACGATTATGTGGGAACAATGCCTGCCGGAGCGCAGAGACAGGCTAACTTAAATGTCCTGCTGGAAAGAGCAGCGGGATATGGAAAGTCAAGTTATTCAGGTCTGTTTAATTTCTTAAGATATATTGAAAGACTTAAGAAGTTTGACGAAGATTTTGCAGAGGGGGCTGTCAGTCTTGACAATGAGAATCTTGTAAGAATTATGAGTATTCATAAGAGTAAAGGCCTTGAATTTCCTATTGTAATACTTGCAGGAGCGCATAAAAGCATTAACTTTATGGACGCAACAGCACCGGTGCTTGTAGACCAGAACTTAGGAATTGCAGTTGATTATGTTGACCTTAAAAGAAGAACCAAGACACCTACTATTATTAAAGGTGCTATGGCAAGAAGAATTGTAAGGGAGTCGATAGCTGAGGAAGAGAGACTTCTCTATGTTGCAATGACAAGAGCAAGGGAAAAACTGATAATTACCGGAGTTATAAAAGATGCAGACAAGACACTTGATAAATACAGGGGAAGTGCAAAGCAACTTGCAGCAGATGGAATGTTGTCTTTCGCGGACAGTGAGAATATAAAGAACTATCTTGATATGATAATGCCAGTGTGTCTTATGGATTCAGATAAATTGAAAGGCAGCTTTAAAGTGATGGTTGATGCCGGAGAGGATTCTTGGGCTGATGTGGATGAATCCGGGGAGATGGCTGGTGAAGCGAATGCTGTTAGAATCGGGGGACTGGCTGGTGAAATTATGGAAGCTGTGTCTTATCCTTTATTAGAGGAGCTTCCAGAGTATGTTCCTGATGATAACGCAGCCGGAAGGATGAAGCTGACGGTTTCGCAGCTTAAGGCTATGCAGGCGGATGATGATTCAGAGGAAAATGCTTACATGGATGAATCTGTGAAGACAGCACTTAAAAAGGAAGAATGTGATGAGACAAACAGCATAATTCCAAAGTTCATAAGCGGTGAGGAAGTTAAGCTTGCTGCTAATGAGCGTGGTAGCGCATATCACAGGGTTATGGAATGTCTTGACTATTCAGTAAGTGTGAACCTTGATGGAGTTAAAGCAGATATTAACAGAATGTTAGAAACAGGCAAGATGAATGAATTACAGGTGAAAAGTGTCAATCCGTGGGATATATATACATTTGTACAATCAGATACAGGCAGGAGAGTTGCAAATGCGGTGAACTGTGGCAGTGTCAGAAGAGAACAGCCTTTTGTATTTGAGTACGAAGGACAGCTTATACAGGGTATAATTGACTTGTGTTTTGAAGAGGACGGAGAACTTGTGATTGTTGATTATAAGACTGACAGGGTTATGAAGGGTAAAGCGGGTGAAAAAGAGCTTGTTAAAAGATACGCAATCCAGCTTGATTACTATGCAAAAGCGCTGGCACAGCTTACCGGAAAAACTGTAAAAGAAAAAATTATATATTCATTTGCATTAGAAAAAGAAATAATGTGTTAAAATGACGAAAACAATTCTTTGATATGCAAAAAAGTGGTTGAAAACATTGTGCAATAATGTTAATATGAATTTGATTTGTGAATAAAACATATCAAATCTGTACAAAAACGTGCATAAAGGAAAAGGAGAGGAAAAATGAAAAAGCAAGTAAAAAAGTTTATGAGTGCATTACTTGCATGTGTAATGGTGGCAGTGTCAGTTATAGTATTTGACATGAATCCAGTACATGCAGCTTCTGGCGCAATAACAGAAGCATCAGGCTGGCTTGAGACAGCATATGTTAAATGGACACCTGTAACAGGAGCTACAGGTTACAATGTATATGTTAAGTCTGCAAGTGCCTCAGATTCAGCTTATGTCCAGTTGGACGATGAGCTTATCAGAAAGTATCCATCTTACATGAGAGCGGATGCTGTAGGATTAAAAGCAGGCGATTATGTTATGAAGATTGTTCCGCTGAACAATGGCAAGGAGAATACATCAGCTGCTATCGTTTCAGATAAGCTTACTGTAAATGCACATGACAGAAGCGGATTTACATTTTCAAGTAATTCACCGGTAAAGAATGGCGTTGGTGCATATAATAACGATGGTACATTAAAGTCTAATGCATCTGTTCTTTATGTTACAGAAGCTAATAAGAATACAGTTAAGATGAAGATTGGTAACACAGAATATACAGGTGTAGCAGCTATTACACAGGCAATTAAGGCTAAGAGTAACTGCCAGCCAGTTGCTATCCGTATTATAGGTCAGGTTACATTAAGCGGACTTGCCTGCAAAGATGTATCATCAGCATATGCAATTGGTGTTAAGGGAGCAGCTAACGTAACATTTGAGGGTATTGGTGATGATGCTACTTTATATGGAGCAGGTGTGGCTGTATTCCAGTCAACAGGCATAGAAGTAAGAAACCTTGGTCTTATGAACTGGGGCGGTGGAAAAGACGGAGATGGTATATCTCTTAAGCAGTCACTTGGTGTATGGGTACATAACAACGATGTGTTCTATGGTGATGCTGGTTCAGATGGTGACCAGGCTAAGGGCGATGGCTCTATGGATTTAAAGGATAATTCTCAGTATGTGACAGTATCTTACAATCATTTCTGGGATTCAGGAAAGATGTCACTTTGTGGCATGAAGTCAGAGTCAGGTGAGAACTGGATTACATATCACCATAACTGGTTTGACCATTCTGATTCAAGACATCCTCGTATCAGAACAATGTCAGTTCATGTATATAATAACTACTATGATGGTAATTCTAAATATGGTGTAGGCGCTGCAAAGGATAGTGAGGCTTTCGTAGAGGCTAACTATTTCAGACATTGTAATTATCCAATGCTCAGTTCAATGCAGGGAAGTGATGTTCTGGCAGGTGGAATATTCTCAGGAGAGAATGGTGGTGTCATCAAGGCATACAACAACTATATGGAAGGTCAGAAGTCTGTTATATATGCTAATTCGGATGCTGGTACAACAACTGCAAGTGCAACTGATTTCGATGCATATCTTGCAACATCAAGAAGTGAAACAGTACCTTCAACTTATAAGGCAAAGCAGGGTGGAAAGACATATTCTAATTTTGATACTAAGGTTGATTTAGGTGTTGATACTGCTGATATTGATGCACCTGCAGATGTTCCTTCAATTGTAACTAAGTATGCAGGACGTATTATGGGCGGAGATTTCAAGTGGACATTTGATAACAGTGTTGATGATACAAGCTATTCACTCAACAGGCCATTAAAGGATAAGCTTAATGCATACAAGACATCTCTTGTATCAGTAGGTGGTGGAAGCGTATCTGGCACTTCACATACACATACATATGGTGAGTGGGTAGTTGTTACACCTGCAACAGAGACAGAAGAAGGTCTTAAGAGCCGCACATGTACAGGATGTGGTTATAATGAAACAGCAGTTATTCCAGCTATTGGAAAAGATACACCTGTTACACCTGACACACCGGTATCAGGAGATGCAAAGGTACATAACTTTACAGAATCAGGAACAACAAGTGACTTCTATAGTATTACAGGAAGCATAGCAACAAATAAAGGTACAGCAACATACAACGGTCTTACACTTACAAAATGCCTTAAGATGGAGTCATCAACAAGTATTAAGTTCACAGCACCATCCGCTGGAAAGCTTACACTTGTATTTGGCGGAACAACGGCAGCTTCTGGTAAGGGCGTAAAAGTTAATGGAACAAGCAAAAAAGTTGGTTCTGATGGTACATTAACAGTAGATGTTGCTAAGGGTGCTGTAACTGTAACAAAGGGAGATGCAATCAATCTTTTCTATATGATATATACACCATCTGGAACATCAGAGACAACACATACACATAAGTATGAGTCAAAGATAACAAAGCAGGCAACATGTA
>PPYE01321128.1_pt1 | contig 31926 bp, 30 predicted proteins | sample 1559881 | NCBI WGS metagenome assembly PPYE01 (sample SAMN08240022, study PRJNA423297) | Human gut metagenome, whole genome shotgun sequencing project.
GATAGAAATGAATACAGGTATTATATATATTTATAGCTTATACTTCGTATTACAAAAATAAAATGAAGTATTTAAGTGTTTGTAAATTTCAAAATGAAGTGAAATAAAATGTAAAAACGTCAAATCAACCAAAAAATTGGATGTAATCAACAAAAAACACACGCCAAAACGTGGAAATATACAAAAATATTTATAGATATTTACTTCACTGAAACAGAATGCTATATTCTAATCAACAAAAAACTTCAAAGTGAAATTAAATAAATGAAGTAGAAATGGAGTGCACGCCATATGAATGATTTATTTGTTCGCATCAGATTTTTGTTACCGTCGTTACCAAGAGCAGAGAAAGCAATAGCATCTGCATTACTTGAAAACCCGGAAGCAATTACACATTTAACGCTTGCAGAGATTGCAAGAGAATCAGGAAGCAGTGAAGCATCAATTATCAGATTCTGTAAAAGAATGGGATATGATGGATATTCTTCTATGAAGGAGGATTTCATCAGAGCTTTGGCAGAAGGAATGGAAATTCATTCAGAAGATATTAAAGTATCAGACGATATGAAGACGATTTTGAAAAAGGTTTATCAGAGTAATGTACAGATGTTGAGTGATACATTAGTTTTGGCAGATGACGAAAATTATGAAAAAGCATTGGATGCTCTTCTTAAAGCCAGAGAGATACATTTCTTCGGTGTTGGAGATGCCTTTGCAGTATGTCAGCTGGCATACATGAAATTTGGAAGATTGGGGATTCCGTGTTCCGTACATAGTGACGTAATGCTGCAGATGATGACTGCAGGCAATCTTACAAGTGAAGACGTTGCGTTAGCTGTCTCTTATGAGGGTAGATCCAGAAATGTAGTAGAGGCAATGAAAATCGCAAAAGAGCGAGGTGCAGTTACAATTAGTATTACAAAAATGAATAAATCTCCTCTTCTCAGATATACAGATATCAGTTTATTTACGGCAGTAAATGACCTGACAGTGGGAAGAGATAAAGTAACCAGAAGAGTTTCAGATCAGTTTATACTGGATGCACTTTATCTGGGATATACGACGAAAATAAACAAAGGTTATAAAAAACAACTTCAGAAAATTCAGACAGTAATTGACTGTAATAAAATATAAACGAGGTGATCAATAATGTGCATTATAGCACCGTCCTTACTGGAAGCAGACTATAAATGCCTGGGAGAACAATTAAAAACAATGGAAAAATCCGGAGCTGAATATGTTCATATAGATGTAATGGATGGAAGCTTTGTACCGAATCTGGCATGTGGAATGAAAATGATTCATGGATTGAAAGGTGTAGCTGATCTGGTATTTGATGTTCATCTGATGGTAAATGAACCTGTTCGATTTGTAAAAAGAATGCAGGAGGCTGGAGCTGATGTAATATCTGTTCATTATGAGGCCTGCAGCAATGTAGCAGAAACTTTAAAAGAAATAAAGCAATGTGGAATTCGTGCAGGAATTGTTCTGAATCCGGAAACCTCGGCAGAAGTTCTTACAGAAGAAATCTGGAAGCTTGCAGATGTGATACAGGTTATGACCGTTCATCCGGGAAGAGATGGCCAGCACTTTATTGAAGATACACTTGACAAAATAAAAGATATCAGAAGACGGTCAACAGATACCGGAGAGTGGAAAGATATAGAAGTTGATGGAAGTATCAACTGTGGGAATATAGGAAAAGTAATAAAGGCCGGAGCAAATATCATTGTTTCAGGAAAGGCATTATTTAATGGAAATCTTGCAGAGAACATTGCCAATATGAAGCAACAGGCAGCCATGGAGGAATAAGATGAAATACGTAATTGGAGTGGATCTGGGAACCAGTGCGACAAAGACGATTCTGGTAGATCAGAATGGAAAAATCGTAGCCGAAGCGTCTGTCAAATATCCAATGTATCAGCCTGAAAACGGATGGGCAGAACAGGATCCATCAGACTGGTCAGAAGCAGCGATTTCAACAATTAAAAGTGTAGTTGAAAAAGGTCAGGTTAATGGAAAAGATGTGCGGGGAATTGGAATTTCTGGTCAGATGCATGGACTTGTGATGTTGAATGAGGAGAATCAGGTTATAAGAAGATCCATTATCTGGTGTGACCAGAGAGCTACGAAGCAGGTAGAGGAAATGCTGGAACTGCCAATGGAAAAATGGATGAAGATCACAGCGAATCCGCCAATGGCAGGATGGACGGCAGCAAAGATCCTCTGGATAAGAGAAAATGAGCCGGAGCTTTTTGCAAAGTGCAGACACATTATGCTTCCAAAAGATTATGTCCGCTTTATTCTTACTGGTAAGTATGCGACAGATGCATCAGATGCCAGTGGAATGCAGATGTTAGATGTAAAAAACAGATGTTGGTCGCAGGAAATTCTTGATTTTTTGAAAGTAGACAGAGAACTTCTTGGAGATGTGTATGAATCACCGGAAGTTGTTGGAAACCTTTTACCGAAAATTGCAGAGAAGTGTGGATTATCAACAGAAACAGTTGTGGTTGCCGGAGGAAGTGATAATGCCTGTGCAGCAATTGGAACAGGTATTGTAAGAGAGGGGCAGGCTTTTACAACAATAGGTACTTCAAGTATTGTATATACTCATCTGAAAAAATATCAGGAAATTCCTGAAGGTGCACTTCATTTGTGCTGCTGTGCAGTGCCTGGGTGCTGGCATACAATGGGAGGTCCTCAGTCGGCAGGTCTTTCGATTGAATGGATGAAAAATAATTTCTGTCGGGATTTGATTCAGAAAGCAGAAGAGGAAAATGTATCATTTTATGACAAGATAAATGAACTTACAAAAGATATTCCGTTAGGAAGCGAAAGATTGATTTATCTGCCATTTCTGATGGGCGAAAGAACACCTCATATTGATCCTAAATACAGAGGTGCATTTATCGGACTGAATATCATACATGGACAGGCACATATGCTTAGGGCAATTATGGAAGGCGTTGTTTATTCCCTTGCAGACTGTAATGAAATCTTGAAGAAACTGGGAACAGAGGTTGTGTCCATGCGTGCATGCGGAGGCGGAAGCAGAAGTCCTGTATGGAGAAAGATTATGGCAGATCTTTATAAATGCGATGTACATACATTGAAGCAGGAAGAGGGACCGGCATACGGTGCAGCAATTCTGGCCGGAGTTGGAGCTGGAATTTATTCTTCGATACAGGAAGCATGCGATGCTTTTATTGAAGAAGATGGAATTACTGAATGCGATTTGAAAGAAGCAGAGGAATACGAGAAGTTCCATAAAATTTATGACAGATTTTATGAGAACATAAAAGAGAATCTACATGCTCTCTATGAGCTTTAGACAAAAACTATATAAATTATTTAAAATCAGGAGGACTTTACAATGAAAAGAAGACTGGTAACAAAACTTATGATGGCAGCAGGCGTAGCAGCAATGGCAGTAACAACAATTCCGGCAAGTGTTTTTGCAGCTGAAGATGGTGGACAGACTTATGGAGTTACATATTGGTGTGAATCGGATTTCTTTAAAACAGTTGCAGATTCCATCACAGAAGAAGCAGAAGCTGATGGAAATAAAACAGTTGTAGTGGATGCTCAGCAGGACAGCGCAAAACAGATTCAGATTATTGAAGACTTTATTGCACAGGGTGTTTCAGCAGTATTTTTAAATCCAGTTGACAAAGATGCAATTGAACCTGCACTGCAGAAATTAGACGAAGCAGGGATTCCAGTAGTAAACTTTGATACTTCTGTATCTAATCTTGATCTGGTTGGTTCTTATGTTGCAACTGATAATTATCAGGCTGGTGCACTTTGTGCAGAAGCAATGATTGAAGATTTCCCGGATGGTGGAGAAATTGCAGTTCTTGATTATCCTGCAAACAATGCCTGCAACGATCGTGAACAGGGATTCCTAGATACAATTGAAGGAAAAGGATTTGATGTTGTGGCAACATTTGATGCAGAGGGAACTGTAGAAAAAGGACAGACAATCACAAGTGATATCATCCAGGCTAACCCAGATATAAAGGCAATCTTCTCCATTAATGACCAGGCTGGTATGGGGGCATATGCAGCACTTACGACAGCTGGAAAAGAAGTATATGTTTACGGTGTTGATGGTGCTCCAGAAGCTAAGAAAGTAATTGCTAAAGACAACAGCATTTATCGTATGACAGCAGCTCAGTCCCCGATTACAATTGGTAAAGAGTGCTATAAGGCAGCTAAAACTCTTATCGCAGGGGAAAAACCGGAAGAATTCGAAGTAGATGTACCTGCATTTGCAATTGATTCTTCAAATATTGATGAATATTTAGACGCTGACTGGCAGTAAATCTGAGCGGGTGCAGCGTAGGCTGCACCCATTTTTGCCCCATATAGAAAAAGGTGGGAAATGTTTGTTATTTAGAGGAGAAAATTTATGGCACATTTATTGGAAATGAAAAATATCTGTAAGTCTTTTTCCGGAGTTTCTGTGCTGAAGAACAATCACTTGGAACTGGAAGCAGGTGAGGTTCATGCTCTCTTAGGTGAAAATGGTGCCGGAAAATCTACATTGATTAAAATTCTCGGTGGAGTTTATACAAAAGACAGCGGACAGATTCTGGTTGATGGACAAGAAGTAGAAATTACAGGTGTTGAGAGCGCAAAAGAGCACGGAATTCGTATTATACATCAGGAACTGATGTTGATTCCAGATATGACAATTTCAGAAAATATTTTTATTGGACAGGAACCAAAAACAAAAGCAGGTACTGTCGATAAAAAGAAAATGAATGAAATGGCGCAGGGATTTTTGGATTCTATGCACCTTGATCTGAAATCAACTCAATTTATCCGAGATTTAAATATTGCACAGCAGCAGATGGTAGAAATTATTCGCGCTATTTCCTTTGGCGCAAAAATAATCGTTATGGATGAACCGACTTCATCTTTGACAGAAAATGAAGTAGATGCTCTTTTTGAGGCGATCAAAGCTTTAAAAGCAAAGAATGTTGGAATTATTTATATTAGTCATCGAATGGCTGAATTGGATGCAATCACTGATCGTATCACAGTTATGCGAGATGGTGAATATATCGATACAGTAGTTACAAAAGAGACCACACATGATGATCTGGTGGCGCTCATGGTTGGAAGAAAACTTGGAGATTTGTATCAGAAACATGAAAACTATTCAGATGATATTATTCTCAAGGTAGAAAAACTTGCTTCTGGAAAAGAAGTAAAAAATGTTGATTTTGAACTGAGAAGAGGAGAGGTTCTTGGGTTCTCAGGACTGGTTGGATCCGGACGAAGTGAAACAATGGAATGTATTTTTGGACTTCGTCATAAGGATAGCGGACATATTTATATTGAAAATAAAGAAGTTGATATTAAAAATGTAAAAACTGCAATAAATGCAGGAATCGGACTTGTTCCGGAAGACAGAAAGCAGTCAGGAATTTATCCGATCCAGGGAATACGTTTTAATGCAACGATTGAAATATTGGACAAATTTTTGAAAAAAGGCCGATATAACAGGAAGAAAGAAATTGAACTTGCCAGAAAATATGTTGATGAAGTTATGCAGACAAAATATTCCTCTATAGAGCAGGAAATAGGAAAGCTTTCAGGAGGTAATCAGCAGAAAGTTATTATCAGCAGATGGCTTCTGGTCACAGAAAAAATTCTTATTCTGGACGAGCCGACAAGAGGCATTGATGTAAAAACAAAATCAGATATTTATCATCTGATTGATGATCTGACAGCAACAGGTTTATCAATTATTTTCATATCTTCGGAGATGCCGGAGCTGATCAACATGTGCGATCGTATTGTGGTAATGAATCAGGGACACACCACAGGAATATTGAACAGAAATGAATTTAATCAGGAAAAAATTATGGCGTTTGCGACAAAGGAAATAGGGTGACGATTATGGAAAATAAAAACTGGAAAAATTTATCTGTAATACAGACAATTAAATCTAATATGGGTATTCTTGCGGGACTGGTTATTCTTTGCGTTGTATTAAGTTTTACAACCAGCAGTTTTGCAACAGTTACAAACTTATTTAATGTAGTCAGACAGATTACAATCAATTTGTTTCTGGCATGTGGAATGACTTTCGTAATTCTGCTTGCAGGAATTGATCTTTCTGTAGGATCAGTAATTGCGGTTTCAGGATGTATCAGTGCAGGACTCATTTCATGGAATGGACTTCCTGTTTATGTTGGTATCCTTGGAGGAATCCTTGCTGGAGTTGTAATTGGTCTTATTAACGGTTACATTGTTTCTTCTACAAATATTCCGGCATTTATCGTTACTCTTGCAATGATGAATATCGGTCGTGGTATTGCCCGTGTTTATACAAAGGCTCAGACAATTTCTGTTCTTGATGACAGCTATACTTTTTGGGGAATGGGTACTATCTTTGGAATTCCGATTCAGTTATATTGTATTGTTGCAGTAATTGCAGTTTCTTCTTTTATCCTTAATAAAACAAAATTAGGCCGTCATATTTATGCAGTTGGTGGTAATAAACAGGCTGCTGAATATTCTGGTATTAATGTAAAAAAGGTTACATTTTTCGTATTTGTATATAGTGCGTTACTTGCATCTTTAGCAGGAATCCTTACAGTAGGACGTACTTTTACTGCAATGATGACACTGGGAGACGGAGCTGAAATGGATGCGATTTCTGCAGTTGTTCTTGGTGGAACAAGTATGAACGGAGGTCGTGGTACCATCGCAGGAACTGTTATCGGTGCAATTGTAATCGGTGTTCTGAAAAATGGTATGAACCTTCTTGGTATTGACTCTTCCTGGCAGTATATTGTACAGGGTATTGTAATTCTGATTGCAGTTTATATTGACTGGTTTAAACAGACCGGATTCAAATTTTCCAGAAAAATAAAAGCCTGAATAAAAAAGGCAATGGAAAAGGAGATGATAGAAATGGAAAATTCAATTATACTGGAGGAAATTCTTGAAGAATTGACAGAAAATGCAAAACATATTTCTTCTTCTTCACTTGAAAAGTTTGCTAATGAGATTATTAAAGCTAGGCATATTTTTGTAGCAGGAGCTGGACGTTCTGGGTTTGTAGCAAGAGGGTTTGCAAATCGCCTGATGCATTTGGGGTTGGAAGTATTCTTTGTGGGAGAACCGACAACACCGGCAATTGAAAAAAAAGATCTTCTTATTATCAGTTCAGGTTCAGGAGAAACTGACAGTTTGATTGTTATGGCAAATAAAGCAAAAAAAGCAGGAGCATCTGTTGTGACAGTAACAATTCATCCGGAAGCTTCCATTGGCAAGGTATGTGAAAGCTGTATCGTAATTCCGGGTGCAACTCCAAAGAGTAACCTGGAAGATACAAGTGAATCTGCTCAGCCTATGGGAAATGCGTTTGAACAGATGAGTTGGATCGTTTATGATGCAGTTATTATGATTCTTATGAAGAAACTTGGAAAAACAGAAGAAGAAATGTTTAAGAATCATGCAAATTTAGAGTAGGTGGCATATATGGAGAAAAAGATTAAATTTGGCTGTGTGGCATGGGGACTTCCTGGTGGTGGATATTTTGGACCACAGATTGCAAAGGAAGCTGGACTGGATGGAATTCAACTTGAACTTGGAAGTTATGAATGGGGTTATCCGTTAGCTCAGAAACAGGTTCAGGAAGCGTATCTTGAAGAGGGAAACAGGTTAGGAATCGAATATCCGTCTATTGTTCTTAATGATGTGATGGATCATGAATTTATCCATGGAAAAGATACAGAGAATGGAAAGATCGCGTATGACCAGATGGAACTGGCAGTTCAGGTAGCGGCAGAAATGGGAATATCCAAGATCATGGTTCCAAACTTCCTTGGAAATCTGATTACAGAAGAATCTCATGTAGAAGCAACAAAGGATGCACTGAGATTTATCTGTGAAAAAGCGATTAGGAAAGATATTACTGTTATGACAGAAAATGCGCTGGATTATAAAGAACAAATTCAGCTGCTGAAAGAAATCCGTATGCCGAATCTGACAGTACACTTTGATACACAGAACTTCAAATTTAATTTTAATATGAACCAGTGTGAACAGCTTGAAGGTCTTTATCCGTATATGGATAGTCAGCTTCATGTAAAAGATGGTATCAATGAACCAGGCGGCTGTCTGCTGGGAGAGGGAAACACAGATTTCTTCCCTCAGATGGAAATCCTGAAAAAACATGGCTATGAAGGATGGATCATCATTGAGAATTATTATAACCTGCTTCCGTTGAGAAAATGTAATGAGCAGAATCAGATGCAAATTATAAATAAGGATTTGGAAACGCTGAGGACTGTATGGGGCGTTTGAGAAAAATATTTCTTGCATTTTGTAAATAGTTATGATATGATGCTGCTCAAAGAAAAGGGAGTAGCGGCCATCGTTATGAAGAACTGGACTTGTTTTTCCTATAAATGGTACATAAATGCGTCAGAACGGCAGATTAAGAATGCCCGCATTATGATATAATCGGCAAGACTTTTGTTTTAGACATTAAGAGAAGAGCTCATGTTATGTCTGAAATGAAAGTCTTTTTCTTTTCTTCAGAAATTTTTAGAAGCAAAAAATTTAATTATGTCAAATGGTGAAACGGAGGAGAAAAGTGAACGAAAGAGTAAATCCATTTAAAAAATTACAGAAGCCGGGAAAACATGTGAAACGTATTGTAATAGGAGCAGCAGGGTTGGTGATTATTGCAGGGCTTGCAGGAGATGCTACCTATCAGATCCAGGAGCAGGAACAGGCAGTATTGACAACTTTCGGAGTGCCGAAGGCAGTGGCAGAAACAGGACTGCATTTTAAGCTTCCTTTTATACAGAAAGTACAGAAAGTAAATACAACGATCCAGGGATTTCCTATTGGGTATAGTATGGGAGATAATTCGGTGGTTGAGAATGAGGGCATTATGATTACCTCGGATTATAACTTTATTGATGTAGATTTCTTCGTTGAGTACAGAATTTTAGAACCGGTAAAATATCTTTATAATTCAGAGGAACCGGAAGATATTCTAAAAAATATTTCTCAAAGCTGTATCCGTACAGTAATCGCAAGTTATGATGTGGATGAAGTGCTTACCACCGGAAAAGGTGAGATCCAGAGTAAGATTAAAGAAATGATCCTGAAGCAGATGGAGGAACAGGATCTGGGGATTCAGCTTGTGAATATCACAATCCAGGATTCAGAACCGCCCACACAGGAGGTTATGAAAGCATTTAAAGCAGTAGAAACTGCCAAGCAGGGAAAAGAAACTGCTTTGAATAATGCCAATAAATACAGAAACGAAAAGCTTCCGGAGGCTGAGGCAGAAGCAGACCAGATCATTCAGGATGCTGAGGCGCAGAAGCAGGTAAGGATTAATGAAGCGGAAGCTGAGGTTGCACGTTTTAATGCCATGTATGAGGAGTATGTTAAGAATCCGGAGATCACAAAGAAGCGTATGTTCTATGAGGCAATGGAAGATGTGCTGCCGGGAATGAAGATTGTGATTGATAATGGAGATGGAGTGCAGAAGGTTCTGCCGCTAGATTCTTTTACAGGGAACAGTTCAGAGAATCCGGCAGAGACACTGAACACGGATCCTGCTCAGGACACACAAGATTTAAATGATTCTGAGAACGAATAAAGAAATGACAGAAAATATTTCATATAAAAAGTGTTTTGGTAAATGAAATACGAAGGATAGAGATATAATTTTGGAGAGGACTAATTTATGAAAGGTAAGAAAATTGGAATATTAATTGGTGTGTCTGCAGTGGTTATAGCTGTTGGAGCGTCGGTAACAGTAACTCAGCAAAATGAATACAAGCTGATCCGTCAGTTTGGCAAGGTTGACAGGGTGATCAGCTCATCGGGAATCAGTTTTAAGATTCCGTTTATAGAGAGTACACAGTCATTGCCAAAGGAAACACTGCTGTATGATCTTGCAGCATCTGATGTAATTACAAAAGATAAGAAAACAATGATCAGCGACAGCTATGTTCTCTGGAAAATCAGCGACCCGCTTAAATTTGCACAGACATTAAACTCTTCTGTGGAAAGCGGCGAAAGTCGAATTAATACTGCTGTGTATAATGCTACCAAAAATGCGATCAGCAGTATGTCACAGGATCAGGTGATCACAAGTCGTGACGGAGAACTGTCTGATATGGTCATGGAGGCAATAGGAACAAACATGGATCAGTATGGAATCGAACTTCTCAAATTCGAAACCAAGCAGCTAGACCTGCCGGATGATAATAAGGAAGCTGTGTATGAACGAATGATTTCTGAACGAGATAATATTGCAGCGACTTACAAGGCAGAGGGAAACTCCGAAGCAAAGGTGATCCGAAATAAAACAGACAAAGAAGTAGCAATCCAGATTTCTGATGCAAAAAAACAGGCAGAGATCCTGGAGGCGGAAGGGGAGCAGGAATATATGAAAATTCTTGCGCAGGCTTATGGAGAAGAGGACAGAAGTGAGTTTTATTCATTTGTGAGAAGCCTGGATGCGCTGAAGATATCTATGAAAGGTGAGGACAAAACAGTGATACTGTCTGCAGATTCACCGATCGCACAGATCTTTGAAGGAAAATAAATGTTATCTTTAGTAGTTAATGTATAGTAAGTTAAATAATAAACATATCCTAATAAACTCGGTAAATATAAGGGTTTGTTAGGATATATCATTGTAAAGTATGTGTACCTTAAAAATTGAATATTAAATAATTATTATACAGTAGAATAATGCTTGAACATATGTTTTGCTGATGGTAAAATATAAAGTAATAAGAGGTATTTTAACATTATAGACATATCATAAATGTATTGGAGGTATTTAATACATGGAACTACATGTTATAAAACGTGAAGGAAGGGAGACAGTTGTTCTACTGGATAATGAGATGAGAATTGTAAAGCCAGTATACGACTATCTAAAATTCCAAAGACAAAAGGATAAAGCTCTCAATACCTTAAAGGCAAGTGGAAGTGATTTACGAACCTATTGGGAGTTCTTAAATGATAGTGGTTATGAGTATGACAAGGTTACTCCTAAGATGATTGCTGAGTTTATAGACTATCTAAGGGCATCAGATGATGATGTCATAGCTCTTAACAAGGAAAGTAAAAGGACTAATAAAACAATCAATCGTATATTGAGTACAATCCATATGTTTTATCAGTTTGAAGCAGATATGCAGGAAATAGATAATCCTATCCTAATGCATGATATAAACAGACCTTTTAATGCTTTTAAAGGCATCTTGGAACACGCAAAGTCTGATAATAAAACAAAGCAGTCAATCTTCAAGGTAAAGGAAAGTGATTATAAGATAAATCTTGTTACTGATGATGAAATGGAACTGTTTTTAAACCGTTTAGACAAGCGTAGAGACATCCTTTTATACAAGATGCTCTATCTTACAGGGGCAAGAATACAAGAGGTTTTAGACCTTGAAATTGACTCTGTACCATTGCCGGATATGTCACAGTTAGTAGGCTGTTTTCGGCAGATAAAGTCAAAGGGTAAGACCAGAGATTTGTATGTGCCTATGTCACTAATAAAGGAACTTGACGATTTCATCATGGAAGAAAGAAACCTTATTGATACAGACCACAGTTACATCTTTGTATCAGAACAGAAAAGACAGCTTGGCAAACAGCTTACCTATCGTGCAGCCTATGACAAGCTTAAAAAGGTACAGAAAGAAATCGGTGTGGATTTTAACTTCCACGATTTAAGACATACCTTCTGTTCTAGCCTTGTGCAGTCTGGAATGGATGTAAGTGTTGTAAGAATGATTATGGGACATGAACATTTATCTACTACTCAGAAGTACACACATCTCTCTAATCCGTACATTGAGGACAGCCTTTCAAGGTATTGGAATCAGAGTACATTGATTGGAGGTGGCTCTGATGGCAAGTAGACCAGATGGTGATGTATGGAACATCGTTGACAATGACAAGGACTCACAACACTATGGAAGAAACTTTAAGTTTGATTTTTCCTATATTTCAAGTGATGTTAGAATATAAATAGTACAAAATAAACATGACCATTTTCAATAAATATTATATGATAGTCATAGATCAAGAGGTAAGTGTGCTGAAAATCTTGGAATTAGTGAATCAGCACTAAAGACTTGGATGAAATCAGCAAAGGAACATGAAGGAACTGTTCCTACTCGTGGTTCAGGCAATTACGCAAGTGATGAAGCAAAAGAAATCGCACGTCTGCAACGAGAATTACGCGATACAAAGGATGCACTTGAAGTGTTAAAAAAAGCAATCGGTATTCTGGGAAAATGACAAAAACTCTTTACGCTGCTACATCTAAATATGTAGAAGAAATTAACAACCTGCCTGTGAAACGTCAAGTTTCTGTCAGCGGGATACTGAAAAAATTGGACGTTTCACGATCTGGTTATAATGCATGGAAGAAGCGGGTTCCTTCGGACACGTCTATTCGTCGAACTGTTTTAAAAGAAAAAATCCAAAAGATTTATGATGATTCACATCAAAACTATGGTGCTCCTAAAATTGCAGCTGAATTGCGGAAATCCGGAGAAACTATTACTGAAAAAACAGTGGGAAATTATATGCGTCAAATGGGAATAAAAGCGCAATGGATCAAACCGTATACTCAAACAACCATTGATTCTGATCTAAGCCAGAAACTAAAAAATATTTTGAACGAAAAATTTAATCCAGAACATCCAGATGCTGTATGGTGCTCAGATATCACTTATATTTGGACATATGAAGGATTTGTATATCTTACCAGTATTATGGATCTATATTCCAGAAAAATCATTTCCTGGGTACTAAGTGAGACGCTGGAGGCATCTCATGTAGTAAAATGTATTGAAAAGGCAAAACAGTCCAGACATATTGAAAATCCGCTTATTTTTCATTGTGACAGAGGATGTCAATATGTATCAGAAGCATTTCACAAGGCAACGGAAGGAATGATTCACAGCTATTCCAAGAAGGCTTATCCTTGGGACAATGCTTGCATAGAATCGTTCCATGCCCTTTTAAAACGAGAGTGGATTAATCGTTTCAAAATTTTCAATTATACTCATGCATATAAATTGATTTTTGAATATATCGAGACGTTCTACAACACCGTCCGTATTCATAGTCATTGTGGATATTTATCTCCAAATGAATATGAGGAACAATATCTAAAAAATCTGGAAACGACTGTAACAAGCTTAGCAAGTTAACAATTACATAAAAAGAGAAAATTGGTTGTATTTAATTTGTACTTTTTCTTGACATAAGACCATTAAAACGATTGTATGATGAAATACAAAATCATTTCAAATGGTTTTCAATGTTTGCAGATACTAATAGTATTCATTCATTAAGGAAATTAAATAATATAAATATAGATGGTTTTGTTTCGTTTCTTCATACTACTATTGCTCCAAAAAGAAAGAGACCTTTAGCTTACACCTCACAAAAAGTAGCACTTGATACATTAAAATCTGTTATTCGTTGGTGTCAGATTCACAGACCTAATGATGTGCCTGCAACCGAAATCTTTACAGGAAATGAGTATATCGGCGTTAATCGTAAACTCAAAATCGACTTCATTCCAGATGACGTTGTAGCACAGATAAATGAGGCTCTTAAAAAAGAAGAAAATCCATATCTAAAGTATGGCATTATCATTCTTCAATCGACAGGAATGCGTATTGGAGACCTCTTAAAACTGCGTATTGACTGTATTAAGCCACACTTGATTAGTGGATACACAATCGAGTGGACTCAGCACAAAGGACGCAAGGATAAGGCTCCTATGCCTGTTAGAAGCGAATGCGTAGCTGCGATAGAGAAACTTATTGAGGTTACAGCAGAACTTCGTAGTGAAGCTGATGAAAAGGATAAAGATACTCTGATGATTTGGCGAGTGCCTCAAGGTAGAGGTACAGGTTCAGTGAGCGTTATTGCAACACAAACTTTTTCACAGAACTGGTTCAGAGATTTTATCGAATATAACAACATCAAAGATGCCAACGGCGATTACTACAAGCTTACAAGCCATCAATTCAGACGAACTCTTGGAACAGATATGCTTTCCAAAGGAACTAACATAAATGTTATTCAGCAGGTGTTAGGTCATTCAGATCCATCCGTTACAAAGCGTTTTTATGCAGATGTAAAGGATAAGGAACGAGCAGAAGTATTTAAGAGTGTAGGCGTTATAGGCAACATCAATCAGATACAAAGTAGTGCTTTTGATAATGTATCAGAGTTTGAATGGTTCAAGGCGAATAAGGATAAAGGTGCTTGTATGTGTGATGGCTACTGTACTAAGCCTGTTGTAGATGGAAAGATTTGTGACAGACTCATTAAAAGGCAGAAATGCTATACTTGCAGTCGTTATATCACAACACCAGAGTATTTGGAGGCTCATAAACAGCACTTGGCTAACCTTGAAAAACAGCTTGAAGAAGGTGCTATCTATGGTGAGCATTACGCAGAACACTTTATACCGACCATAGAGGTATTAAAAGTCATCATTGAAAGATTGGAGGGATTGCAAAATGGCAACTAACTTGGCTTTACAATTACAGGTCATAGAGCCTGATACAGACTTAAACAGCATAATGATAGGCAATTCCCGATACAGTGATGATATATGGGATTTAAGACCTTTTATTATAAGTAAAAGTTTAGATTTATCAAAAACAAGTTTACGTTTCAGATACATATCTGATACAGATATGAAGGAAACTGTAAAACAGTATACCTACTATAAACTAGGCAAAACGAAGCCACAGACGGTAAGGGACTATATCAATGCAAAACTTCCAATGTTTATCGAATACTGCTCTATAAATGGTATTCACAGCTTTGCAGATATAACCTTGGAAGATTATCTTAACTTCAATCTTTGGATGAAGGACGAAAAGAAAGTGGTGCAACAGACCGGGTTTGTATCGTGTCATGTGGTAGAAGAAATCATCCGTATCGGTCAAATAAAAGGATGGAATGTACCACAGTTTCATCTTCCTAAGACAGAAACAGCTAATCAGTTATGGTCTACTCGAAAGTCTATGAAATCCAACAAGACGAAGCCTATTCCAGAGGATGTGTTTGATAAGATTTTGTACCATGCCGTACATGATGAAAAGGATGTGCTAACAAAGGCAGGCATCATCATTCAAAGTCAGACAGGACTTCGTATCAGCGAGGTTTTATCCATTAAAGAAGGTTGTGTAAAACGTACCACAGAAGGTTACGATTACATGGAAGTGACACTTGGCAAGACCGAAAAAGGAGAACCTATCATTCATAAGGTATTTATTAATGACCTTGTAAAAGATGCCATTGTAGAGCTTTCAGAATATACAGTAGAACATCGTAAGAAAAGTGGATTAAAGGAATTATTTTTGACTTCACGAGCAAGAGTGTGCAATAGAGATAACTGGAATCATCAGCACATAGAACCATTTATTAAGAAGCATGATATTCGAGATAACAAAGGTGAGTTGTATCCACTTACATCACATCAGTTCAGAGCAACATTTGTAAGAGAACTGATTAAAAGAAAAGTGCCTATAGCTATGATTATGAAGCAGTATTCTCATGTTTCTATCGAAATGACTGCACACTATCTTACTTTGCAGGAAGAAGAGGTTAAAGAAATCTATTCTGATATGATTTTGAGTCCAGAATCAAGGATTGCAGGACTTCGTGCAAAAGAGATAAAGGGCAAACTTGATGATTTATTTCATGGTAAGACCGAAGCTGAGATTGATGATGTAATCACAGATTTAGCCAAGACAATGAGTTTTAATCCTTTACCTACAGGAGTATGCTTATACGATTTTAGACGAGGTAATTGCACCGATGGAGATGGCTGCTTCTTTTATAACTGCCCTAACTACATCACAGAAGTTCAGTTCTATCCAATCTTGAAGGATGAATTGGATTTACTTGAAAAGGAAATGGCAAGGTTAAAGGAACTTGGTCACGAACGAGAATGGCAGAAACAGTACATTAAGTACAAGTATCTGAAACCGTTGGTAGAAAGTTTGGAGGTGCAGCTAAATGGCAAAGAAAGTGTCGGATAGTCAGGTTGCAGGCATTAAGGCTCATGCAGAGGCTAAGAATAAAGAAACCATTGATAAGGTCAACAAGGCTATAGATAAGCTTAAAAGGAAGAACAAACCTATTAACTTTGAAACTGTCTGTAAGGAGGCAGGCGTATCAAGAGCAACTCTTTACAACAATGCACAGCTTAAGGAACGTATTTTAAGTCTTAGAGCCATTTCAAAGGCAAGTCCTTTAGATGATGTGGTTGCTGTTAAAAAGGATAAAATACAGCTCAAGGATGATAAGATTGCATCTCTCAGGGAACAGGTTAAAAAGTTAGAGGATGACAAAAAGAAACTGATTGTTCAGTTAGTCGATTATGAGGAACTAAAATCCGAGAATGAACGACTGAAGAAACAGTTAGCTAAGAAATAGAGGTACGCTTATGAATGATGAACATAAAGAAAAGATTTATTATATACAGCAACAGGCAGATGAATTGAGTGCAGAAATATCAAAACTTATGAGAAAAGATGCTGACCTTTCAGAAAAACATCTTAATGAATTGATTAAGTTAGGCGTATTCATCTCAATGACCTGCCAAGAGTTATTGGATGAAGAATAATTTTAGGAAAGGAGAACGTAGTAGACAGTATTTTATGTAAAAGAAGTAATAAATACTTATTTTACAATACTTTCATACATACGATACAGTCTGCTACTAAAAATAACTTATGAAAGAAAGTAACAATAGCACACTCTAATTTTTCACCAGATAAATGGAAGATAGACATAGAAGATAAGGAATGTTATAATTTTTTTACAAAGAAATCCTGAAGCGGAAAATGTAAGTATAATCTGGAAATAATATACAGAGAAAACGGAGGGATAGAAAATGCTGACATGTATCAGATCAAAACGGCAGAGAGATGCAGCGGAGTATGCTTTACGAACTATTCAGTCATCATGCATAAGGCCTTATATTAAGACAATATATCTGTATGGCAGTTGTGCACGGGGAGAAGAGAAATATAGCAGTGATGTTGATCTGTTTCTGGAACTGTCAGAGTCATTCCGCTCCCGGCCGGAACTTAAAAAATATCTTTATCTTCTAAAATCAGAAGTATCCTCTGAGGAATTGGATGATGCAGAAACGGATCTGAAAATTGTAGTTGGCGATGACTGGAAAAGGAACAAAATGCTGTATTATACAAATGTGCGAAAGGAAGGAATTCAGATATGGCCTTGAACAGTTATTTTGATTTTGCAGAAAATGATTTTCAATATTTTAAAGCCTCTTATGATGCGGGGATAGTTGCAAATATGATGGGTGCCATGGCGCAGGGAATATGCGAAAAATATATGAAGCATCTGATCTCAGAATACTATAAACCGGATGATGCTATACAACAGAAAGATTTTGAAAATATTTTGCGTACACATAGTCTGAACAGATTGATGAAATTTCTAAAAGGAAATATGGGAGCAGAGTTTTCAAAAAATACGCAGACACATATGAGAATGATAGATGGTTTCTATTTTTCAACCAGATATCCTGGTGACGATAGCATAGAGATAGATGGTGATGATGTGGAAACCTGTAATGATGCGATAGAATTGTGCAGAAAAGAAGTTTTAGAGTTAGAACGAGAATTAAAAAAGTGTGAGGTATAAACAGAAATTACGTTACGTAACACAGAAAATCTACTATGAATATCGTTGATACTGTATTTGAAATGAAAGACGGCAAGATCTCATGAGCCTGATCTCAGAGAATAGAAAAGAGGCTGTTACACTAATTGCTTATGTAGTGTGACAGCCTTGTGTATTGTGAACTGAGAATTTGTTACTGAAACGTAAGGAATAAATTTCCAAAAGCAGTGTTGATGTGTCGAAAACTATTGATTGACGGAACTGTATGTATTTGTTACACTGAATTTACATATTCAAATTCCAGACCAGCCGGTCATCTATTTCCCTTTATGAAAGCATGTACGAAAGATAAAGATGTTACTGTTCACTGGTAATATCCCGCGAGGTGTTTTTTGTGAGCGAAGGTCACAGAAAACCCGAGACATACCGCGCGATGATGTATTTCGTACAATGATTGAGAAAATGCCATATCTGGCAGTACCTTTGATTAATGAAGTATTCCATACTTCTTATCCGGAGAATGTACCGATTGTGCAGTTGCGCAATGAACATCAGCAGGAAAACGGAGAGATTATCACGGATTCCTGTTTAAAGATTGCTGGTAAATTGTATCATATTGAATGTCAAAGTGTAGACGATACAACTATGGCAATTCGTATGATAGAATATGATTTCTCCATAGCAATTGAAAATGCACAGAAACAGGGACGCAAATACAGGATGGATTTTCCAAAGTCCTGCGTATTATATTTGAGAAGCGGAAAGAATACGCCGGATTTTCTGGAGATAGAGATGGTACTTTCGGATGAGAACATAGTACATTATCGGGTTCCGACAATGAAATTGGAGACATATACGAGAGACAGTATTTTTGAAAAAAATTTACTGATGCTTCTGCCGTTTTATATTATGCGATATGAAAAGGACATTCATGAAATGAGTGGGAATCCGGAAATGTTCCAGAGTTTGCTAAATGACTATGAGGAAATCCGGATAAATCTGGAAAGAGAACTTTCAGGAGCAGATAAGACGGCTTTATACATGAATTTAAATAAACTGATTATAAAAATAGCGGACTATATATGTCAGAATGAAAAAACAGTCCGGAAAGGAATAGGTGAGATTATGGGTGGAAAAGTTCTTGAACTGGAATCTGAAAGGCTCGAACGGCTTCAAAAAGAGGCGGAAGCAGAGGCAAAAGCAATTGGAGAAGCAAGGGGTAGGGCAATTGGAGAAGCAAAGGGCATAGCGATTGGAGAAGCAAAGGGCATAGCGATTGGAGAAGCAAAGGGCATAGCGATTGGAGAAGCAATCGGCGAAGAACGATTAAGCACTTTACTTAATCGTCTGATTATGGATGGAAGAAGTGCAGAAATACAGTCTGTTGTGACAAATGCAGAGACTCGAAAACGGTTATATAAGGAATATGGAATTTTACCAGAATAAGTATTAAATAAAACGACAGTATTACTTTTTATATATGAGTTAAGGGGTGAAATTTTAGGATAAAATGAAACTTGACGAACGATATGAATGTGGATATAATAGGTTCAGAAATAAAAAAATTGGAATTTTTAACCGGATTTGACCGGCCCTGATATCGCTAAGGAGGAACATGTTATCATGAAAATCGGAAATGATATTTATTATGTAGGTGTAAATGATCATCAGATAGATCTGTTTGAAGGTCAGTATGTAGTGCCAAACGGTATGTCCTATAACTCATATGTGATCATGGATGAAAAGATCGCAGTTATGGATACCGTAGATGCTAATTTCAAAGATGAATGGCTTGAAAATGTAGCCAAAGTCCTGGACGGTGCGAAACCGGATTATCTGGTAGTACAGCATATGGAGCCGGATCATGCCGCAAATATTGAGAACTTCATGAAAGCATATCCTGACACAATCGTAGTTGCAAATACCAAGACCTTTACTATGATGGGAAATTTCTTCAGAAACCTGAATCTGGACGGAAAGAAGCTGGTGGTTGCAAACGGTGACAGCCTGACACTTGGAAAACATGTGCTGACTTTCGTATTTGCACCAATGGTTCACTGGCCAGAGGTTATGGTTACATATGACAGCACTGATAAGGTTCTGTTCTCAGCAGACGGTTTCGGCAAATTCGGAGCACTTGACGTAGAAGAAGACTGGGACTGCGAAGCACGCCGTTACTATATCGGAATCGTTGGAAAATACGGTGCACAGGTTCAGAAGCTTCTGAAAGCTGCCGCAACTCTGGATATCCAGACAATCTGTCCACTCCATGGACCAATCCTCACAGAGAACCTTGGACATTACATTGAGAAATATGATATCTGGTCCTCCTACAAAGTAGAGAGCGAAGGTGTTGTGATCGCCTATACATCTGTTTACGGAAACACAAAGAAAGCAGTAGAACTTCTGGCACAGAAACTGGAAGAAAAAGGATGCTCGAAAGTAACTGTATTTGACCTTGCAAGAGATGACATGGCAGAAGCAGTGGAAGAGGCTTTCCGTTACGGTAAACTGGTACTTGCCACAATTACATACAACGGAGATATTTTCCCATTTATGCGTACCTACATTGAGAACCTTACAGAACGTAGCTACCAGAACCGTACCATCGGTCTCATCGAAAACGGAAGCTGGGCACCTGCAGCAGCAAGAATCATGCAGGGAATGTTTGAAAAGAGTAAAAATATCACATGGCTTGAAAATAATGTAAAGATCACTTCTTCCTTAAGCGAAGCAAACGAAGCAGAGATTGAGGCCATGGCAGAGGAACTCTGCAAATAATTGATAATTGTAAACAGCAGGATCGAAAGATTCTGCTGTTTTTCAGAATAAGATAAACCCGGTTACTGAGAACGGAGTGTACAAGTAACTAAACCCGTAAGAGAAAGGCAGGAACAAAACATGACAGTAGCAGAAGTTATAAAGAAAATGGTAGAGTATTCCAAGGGAGATCTTCATGACATCAACCATTTCATGAAAGTATACGCATATGCAAAAACAATCGCGGAAGGCGAAAATCTGTCACCGGAGCAGCAGAAGCTGGTGGAGGTGACTGCGGTTGTCCACGACATTGCCTGCCCTCTCTGCAGAGTAAAATACGGAAATGCCAACGGTAAACATCAGGAGGAAGAAAGTGCGGCACTGATAAAGGAATTTTTCGCAGATTCAGATCTGCCGAAAGAATTTGTAGATCGTGTTTCTTATATTGTAAGTCATCATCATACAATAACCGGAATCGATGGTATTGATTATCAGATCATGATAGAAGCAGATTATCTGGTAAATGCAGATGAGAGTAATTTCTCCGGAAACAATGTGAGAAACATGCTGGAAAAAGTATTCAAAACAGAGACAGGAAAATTCCTGCTCCAGTCTATGTATCAGAAGAGATTGAATGCTGAAGAATAAAAGGAAAACATTAAGAAAGATTATGAGTGATAAAAACCGGTGCAGAAATGTGCCGTTTTTTTTGTGGGAAAATTCAGGGCTTATAATTTGTTTGTATTACAATTATATGCGGATGAGAGGTTATAATAAATATAAAAAATCTCACACCTGAAAATTTAGTTAAAAGATATGAAACTTTTCTTTATATTTCCCCATCTAATAAGTGTAAAACAAAACAACAAAGCTTCATTCGAATGAAACATATTTGTAAAAACATAAGAGCTACTGGACATGAAGTAAACAGTAACACATAAAACTTTAAGCAAGGAGGATCAGCATTTGATACAGTTGGTAAAACGCTCCATCTCAGGAGATGCGGATGCATTTCTGGAACTGATGGAAAAGAATTCTCTGGCAATGTACAAGGTGGCAAGGGGAATCCTGGATAATGATGAGGATGCCGCAGATGCCATACAGGATACCATACTTACCTGCTTTGAAAAAATACATACACTGAAGAATCCGGAATATTTCAAAACCTGGATGATCCGTATCCTGATCAATGAATGCAATAAAATCCACAGACACTACAAAAATTTCAGCAGAGCCGAAGAACTTCCGGAAGTCCCCGGACAGGATATGTCCATTGAGGAATTTGAGTTCAAGGAAATGCTTGGAATGTTGGACGAATCCTACAGGATCATACTGGTTCTGTATTATGTAGAGGGATTTCGGATCGCAGACATTGCTTCTATATTAAATATGAATGAAAACACCGTAAAAACCAGACTGGTCAGAGCCCGTATGCAGCTAAAGCAGGAATATACTTCAGCAGAAGATAATATTCAGAAGAAGAGACTGCAGCAGAAAAAAAAGAAAAACAGAGAATTCACAGGTATAGCAGAAGGTTTGCAGAATATCAGAATGAAAATCTGAGAACAGGATCAGTAACAGCAGGAAACATAACAGTAAGTTCAAGAAAGGAATGAAGTGATCATGGCGAAGAAGTTGGATTTTGATAAAGAAAAGAATAACAGAAATGACAATGCGATAGAGGAAATCATGCAGGCAGAGTTTCCATTGCCAAAGCAGGCAGAAGATGCAAAAAACGAAGCATTTTCCAGAATCAGAGAAATGGCAGCAGCTTCTGGACATACGGAAAATACAGAGAATATGGTGCAAAGATTACAGGAGAAATCAACAGAAAAATCAACAGGAAGTTCCGGAAAGAAATCCACAGGAACAGCAAAATCGCACAAGAAATTCAAAACAGTATACAAAACAGCTTTGGGACTGACTGCAGCTGCAGCTGTATTTTCAACAGTATGTATCACAAATCCGGCATTTGCAGAGAACATCCCTCTGGTTGGAAATGTATTTAAGCAGCTCGGTAATTCCATGGGATTTTATGGCGATTATTCGAAATATGCAAAGCAGTTGACAGATTCTGCAGAAGATGCAGAGTTGGCAGATACTGATGAAAGTCAGGAGGACGGAGGTAATCCTCAAAGTGCTCAGGCTGAGGATCAGAATACAACAGAAAATAACAATGCAGATAAAACGAAAGACAATGAATCATACAGTAAAACAGTAGATGGAACAACTGTCACGCTTTCAGAAGTATACTGTAATGAAATGGCTCTGTACCTGTCCATGACAATCCATACAGAGGATAAATTTCCGGATACATTCATTACACCTGATGGAAAACCCAATATTAAGCTCAGCGAGAATTCTACAGTGAAATATGATTACATGGATGAAAAAAGTAATCTGTTCAATGCTTATCTGGATGGAAAAATGCTGGATGATAACACCTATGCAGGAGTTTTGCGTATTCCTGTAGAAGATATGACAGTGGATGAGGCAGGATGGACAAAATTTTATGAGGTGCGTAATGCATTTTTCAAAGAAAAAGGGATTGATGTAGATTCTGAGGATTTTAGTTTTGACAAGTTAGCCCAGACACTGGGAATGGATGAATACAGTGATGAGAAGCTTCCTCAGGTGGGAGGTCCGGCAATCAGCGATTATGTCAAAGACATAAAAGTACCTGACAGGTTTACCATGGAGATGGATCTGAAAGATATTGTGGGTACTCTTCCGGATGACCAGGATACCACTCCGGATATCCCTCAGGATCTGTGGGATGAATATAATCAGAAAATGGCAGAGCATGGAATCAGCACAGATGATGCAGATTATGAGAGCCTGACAGAAGAGCAGAAGAATCTGGAACATCAGTTTTTCACTGAGATGTGGAATGAGTATTATGAACGATATCCTGAGGCAAATGAAGGTAATAACAGATATAACTCATGGACACTAAAGGGTGACTGGAAGTTCAACGTAGATGTAGAGAAAAATACTTCTGATACGGTTGAAAAGGATGTAAATGTGGTGGATGAAAATGGAGACGGCGTTCTCTCCATTACGAAAACACCATTTGAAATTACTATGAAAATGCAGGATCCGGAAACAAAATATGTTGCTGTTATGCTGGATGCCAATGGAGATATACTGCCAGATGGCGGAGTGGCAAACGGTAATGCGGGCACCTATGCAATACAGGACAGGGATATTTCCACAGTATATATCTATCTTTGTGATTACTATGAGTATATGGATGAGCTGAAAGGCTACTACTGGTCCGATGACTACGAAGAAAAAGCAAAGACCAAGACCTTCAAACAGCTCCTGGATGAGCGGGCAGTTGCCGATACAGAAGTACATTTTGATACAGATAAATAATGATATAAAGCTCCTTTTTGCCCTTGATATCAGATGATAAAGTCCCGTAACTGAAACAGCATCTTCACAATTTTCTGCAGAAAGATGCTGTTTTAGTTATTTTGATAAAAAAAGGTCAGAAAAACAGTAGAATCTGAGCCGAGTTAATGTTACAATGTAGGCGTCTCAAAAAAAGAGTGCAGAAGGGAGCCAAAACAAAATGGACTACGCAAAAGAATCTTTAAAAATGCATTATGACTTAAAAGGTAAAATTGAGGTTGTATCAAGAGCCAAAGTAGATTCCAAAGATGCTTTAAGCCTTGCTTACACACCGGGTGTTGCTCAGCCTTGTCTGGAGATTCAGAAGGATGTAAACAAGAGCTATGATCTGACAAGACGTTGGAATACAGTTGCTGTTGTAACAGACGGAACCGCGGTACTTGGACTGGGAGATATCGGACCGGAAGCAGGTATGCCTGTTATGGAAGGTAAATGTGTACTCTTTAAAGAATTTGGCGGTGTAGATGCGATTCCGCTCTGCGTCCGCAGTAAAGATGTTGATGAGATCGTTAAGACAGTAAGCCTCCTGGCAGGATCCTTTGGAGGAATCAATCTTGAGGATATTTCCGCACCAAGATGCTTTGAAATCGAAAAGAAACTGAAAGAATGCTGTGATATTCCGATCTTCCATGACGATCAGCACGGAACAGCAGTTATCACACTTGCAGGTGTTATCAATGCGCTGAAACTGGTTGGCAAGAAGCTTGATGAAGTGAAGATCGTTACTTCCGGAGCAGGTGCTGCAGGTATCGCTATCATCAAACTGTTAATGTCCATGGGACTTAAAAACGTAATCATGACAGACAGAAAGGGTGCAATCTACGAAGGCAGAGAAGGATTAAACCCGATTAAAGAAGAGATGGCTAAGATTACAAACTTCAACAAAGAGAAAGGTACTCTTGCAGAAGTGATCAAAGGCGCAGACATCTTCATCGGTGTATCCGCACCTGGAACACTGACACAGGATATGGTCCGCTCAATGGCAAAAGATCCTATCATCTTTGCATGTGCAAACCCGGTACCTGAAATCTTCCCTGACGAAGCAAAAGCAGCAGGCGCAGCAGTGGTATCCACAGGACGTTCTGATTACCCGAACCAGGTAAACAACGTACTCTGCTTCCCGGGACTTTTCCGTGGTGTACTGGACGCAAGAGCATCAGAGGTTAACGATGAAATGAAAGTTGCAGCAGCATATGCAATTGCAGGTCTGGTAAGTGACGAAGAATTAACAGCGGAATATATTCTTCCGGCAGCATTTGACCCACGCGTAAAAGACGCTGTAGCTAAAGCTGTAGCAGAAGCAGCAAGAAAATCAGGCGTAGCAAGAATCTAAGCAAATAGAATAATGAAGCCCTCTGTTTTCATGTGAGCAGCATGCAGACGGAGGGCTTTTTTGTGTTATAGGAAATTACTCCGTAATGTTCCTATAACACAAAAAGGCCCTCCGGGCAGGATCGCACTGCGACGGAGAGGAATTATGTCGCTGAAGCGACCCGCCGCAGGCGGAGAATCCTGCAAGCAGGATCAGATTATACGAGAGGGGACAGTTATTATGAATACTCAGAACAGCACAATTACAAAACTTGCAGAGACAGCTCTTATGGCTGCATTATGCTATGTATCTTTTACATTCTTGCAGATTAAGATTCCTGTACCGGGCGGTGATGCAACATCCATCCATATTGGAAATGCATTTTGCGTACTGGCAGCACTTCTGATCGGCGGTGTATACGGCGGATTGTCCGGTGCTATCGGAATGGGAATCGCAGACCTGATGGATCCTGTATATATCACAGGCGCACCAAAGACATTTGTACTGAAATTCTGTATTGGCCTGATTACAGGTCTGGTAGCACATAAGATTGCAAAGATCAATGAAAGCACAGATAAGAAATATGTTTTCAAATGGAGTGTGATTGCTTCTGTAGCAGGTCTTGCATTTAATGTTGTGGCAGATCCGATCGTAGGATATTTCTACAAACAGTATATTCTCGGACAGCCTCAGGAACTGGCACAGGCACTTGCAAAAATGAGTGCTGTAGCCACATTATTTAATGCAGTTGTTTCGGTGATTCTGGTAGCAGTGATCTACAATGCAGTACGTCCGGTACTGATCAAGAGTCATCTGCTTACAGTTACCGGTAAGAAAAAAGAACAGGCAGCATAAATGGATACAAAATGAATAAGACATAATAAAACAGCATTTCGGGTGCAGAACCTGAAATGCTGTTTTATTATGTTACAGGAAATTATTCCGTAATGTTCTGCGCAGAAGTTTTTACTTGTCTGACGAAGGAAAAACAGGCACAAGCCATAGGATACAATTCAAAGAGTATGCACTTTTTTGACCTCAAAGTAGCACTTTTTTGGACATAGTGTAATAAGATAGAAAAAATAAATTGTGCATATTTAACAAATGACGAAAAAGAAAGATAAAAAAATTAAAACTTATGCGAAAAAGGTCTTGCTATTTCAGAAACAAAGTGGTATTATACAACTATCAAAAAACCTTATGCGCAAAAGGTAAAAAGAAACAGTTAAAAAAATGACGAGGTGACGAAAATGAAGAAAAAAGTATTTGCAACACTTTTAGCAGTATCTATGATCGCATCAATGGTTCCGGCAGCAGTATCCGTACAGGCAGCAGACGGAGATAGCATTCGTCTTGTAAACGGTAAGATCGAAGTTGACGCTCAGTTAAAGAAATTAGCTGAGATGTATGAGAAAGAAACAGGAACTAAAGTAGAAATCGAATCCATGGGCGGTGGAATCGATATTCAGGGTACTCTGAAAGGATACTATCAGTCAGATAACATGCCTGATATCTTCGTAAACGGCGGTGCTACAGACTTCGCTAACTGGACAGACCTTTTAGTAGATATGAGCGATCAGGAATGGGCTTCTGACACAGATGCAGCTTATGTTGATGAAAGCCAGGGTACAATCGGTTTCCCATATACAACAGAAGCAGTTGGTCTTGCTTATAACAAAGATATTCTTGACAAAGCAGGAATCGATCCTTCCACATTAACAGGTCCTGATGCAATCAAAGAAGCATTTGAGACAATCGATTCCAAGAAAGATGAACTTGGACTTACAGCAGTTGTAGGTTATGCAGCAGAACCGGTTAACCTTTACTGGTCAACAGGTAACCACTTATTTGCAAACTACCTTGATGCAGGTCTTGACAGAGATGATACAACATACATTGACATGCTCAATGATGGCGGTAAGGTTGACGAAGAGCGTTTAACAGATTTCGCTAACTTTGTAGGTCTTCTGAATCAGTATTCAGATCCTGCACTCCTTGTATCCGGTACATATGATCAGCAGATCCTTAACTTCTCATCCGGTAAATATGCATTCGTTACTCAGGGATCCTGGATCGGTGCAACTATGACAGGTGATGATGCAGATGCTTATAAAGAAGCTGGTAACTTCGAAGTTGGTATGATTCCATACGCATTTGAAGACGGAATTGATACAATCCTTACAAACTCTCCATCCTGGTGGTCAGTATATAAAGATGGTAATGTAGAAGCAGCAGAAGCATTCCTTCAGTGGCTGACAACAGATGAAGCTCAGGAAGTTCTTGTTAAAGAAGCAGGTTTCGTAAGTCCGTTCAAGTCCTGCACAATCGTTGGTGATGATCCATTTGCTCAGACAATCACTGATTATGTATCTTCCGGAAAGACATCTGCTTGGCATTGGCTTGGTATGAAAGAAGGTCTTGCACAGAACTATACAGGTCAGGTATTTGCTGACTATGCATCTGGCAGCCTTGATGAAGCCGGATTTGTTAAGACACTGGAACAGGTTATCCAGGGTGCATATGCAAACTAATAATTGAAACTTAACGGGCGGCGCTTATGTTGCCGCCCACTTTTATTGATTTTTGCTTTGAAATAAGAAATAGGAAGGATGAAGGCAAAATGAATACAAACAGTGCTAGTAAAAAAGCAATTTCCATGGTATGCCTGATCGCCGGTATTATTTTACTGGCAGTAGCATTGATCCAGGATATTTCCGGAAGCGGAGCTGGCTGGAGAGGTCCGGCGCTGATCATTGGTGCAATCGGCATTTTACTGGGAATGTATTTATTCCCGACATTAAAACATCACAGAAGCATCGTTAACTTTATATTTGTATTTCCATTGTTATTTACATTTGTAGTAACAGTTATTATTCCATTATGCCTTGGTGTGTTTTATTCCTTTACAGACTGGAATGGAATCAAGATGACAGGATTTGTAGGATTTACAAACTATAAGGCAATGTTCAATGAACCAAGTTTTCTCTGGTCACTGATCATCACAATTCTGTTTGTAGTTCTGAACATGGTTCTGGTAAACGTAGTAGCGTTTATGCTGGCCTTACTCTGTACCTCTAAGGTTAAGGGACTCTCATTCTTCAGAGCTTCCTATTTCCTGCCAAACCTGATCGGCGGTATCGTACTTGGTTATGTATGGCAGTTCGTATTTAATAACGTACTGATCAAGATGACAAATAATATTTCACTTCTGTCAAAGACAAACACAGCTATGATGGCTATCATCGTTGTTTATATCTGGCAGTATGCAGGTTATATCATGCTGATCTATGTAACAGGTCTGACACAGGTACCTAAAGATGTACTGGAAGCATCTCAGATCGATGGCGCAAATGCTGTTACAACATTATTTAAGATCAAGATTCCGATGATCGCAGCTACAATTACAATTTGTACATTCCTTACCTTAACATCTGCATTCAAACAGTTCGATGTTAACATGGCTCTGACAAATGGTACAGGTTCTGTCACAAGTTTCTTCGGAAACTATCTGACAAACGGTACTCAGATGCTGGCTCTGAATATTTATAATACAGCGATCTCCAAGAACAATTATGCACTTGGTCAGGCGAAAGCTATTCTGTTCTTCATTATCCTGGCTGCTGTATCTATTATTCAGGTTAGAATTTCCAATAAGAAGGAGGTTGAAATGTAATGGTTACGAAGAAAACTCCAAAGGTAGTGCTTACAGCTGTTGCGATTGTTATCGCAGCGTACATATTATCTCCTTTCTATCTGGTACTTGTTAATACATTTAAGAATGCAAACGGTATTGTTGCCAACCCTGTAAGCTTTGCAGGTGCAAGCTTTGCACAGTTTAAGACAAATATTTCAAACGTTGTCAACAACTCTAACTTCAGTTTCTGGAGTGCATTCGGAACATCTGCGATCATTACAGTTGTTTCCCTTGTATTACTTGCTTTATTCGGCGGTATGGCTGCATGGGTTATCTGCCGTAACAAGACAAAATGGTCAACAGCTATTTACATGACATTTATCGCATCCATGACAATTCCTTTCCAGGTAGTTATGCTTCCTCTGGTTTCTACATTCCGTGATGTAGGTAAATTCCTTGGAATCAACATGCTTCAGTCTATTCCTGGTATTGTATTTGCATACTGTGGATTCGGTGGTGCCATGACAGTATTTATCTTAACTGGTTTTATTAAAGGTATTCCGTATGAACTGGAAGAAGCAGCAGCGATTGACGGATGTTCTCCTGAGGGAACTTTCTTCCGCATTATCCTTCCACTTCTGAAACCGGTTATTGTTACTGTTACTATTCTGAATGGTATGTGGATCTGGAACGATTACCTTCTTCCTTCTCTGATGTTAGGACAGAATGGTAAGGTTAAGACTCTTCCGGTTGCTGTACAGGCGTTTGTTGGTTCTTATGTTAAGCAGTGGGATCTGATCCTTACTGCAGCACTCCTGGCAATGATTCCGATGATCATCGTATTCCTGCTTGCTCAGAAGCAGATTATGAATGGTATGGTTGAGGGTGCTATTAAATAGGCTTGCAAATACTTTTTGAATAGCTGTCGTTTCCTCATTTATTGGGGACGACAGCTTTTTTATGGTTTCAAAGGGGACGCGAAGAAAAATAAATGTTTTGAACCACGGCTGCGGGGGCAGGAACTCTAAGCCTTTGGAAATTTGCTAAAACCATGCCAGAAAAATTCAAACTCGCTTCGCTCAGACAGTGAATTTTTCTGACATAACGCAAATTCCCAAAGACTAAGAGTTGCTACACCCCCTGTAGATGTGGTTCAAAACATTTATTTTTCTTCGCTGTGAACTGGCTGGTACTGTGAATGATAGTATGGAAGTGTGTTATCGGATATGGAGTGAAGAAAAACGGAACAGAAACGGAATAGAAAATGATAGTATGAATTTATTGATATGGGGTTGAAATGTTGTTTTTTTTATAGTAATGTAGATGATACAACGCTTAAGGCGAGGGCTGTCTCGGGACAGTCTGTTTTTGTGAAGAAGGATGAGGAAAAGTTTTATGGAGAGGACAAAAGAAAGGTCATCGTTTCGTAAGAAGTTTATCGGTGACAGGAAGTTTTATATGATGGTTCTGGCTGTGGCTGTTCCGATCATGATTCAGAATGGAATTACGAATTTCGTGAGTTTGCTGGATAATATTATGATCGGGCGGATCGGTACGGAGCAGATGTCGGGGGCTTCCATTGTGAATCAGTTGATTTTTGTCTATAATCTGTGCATTTTCGGAGGGGTATCCGGAGCGGGTATTTTCACGGCGCAGTATTTTGGACAGAAGGATCACGAGGGTGTGAGGCAGACATTCAGGTATAAGTTCTGGATGGCTGTGATTCTGACGATTGGAACGATTTTGCTGTTTTTTACTGTTGGAGAGAATCTGATCAGTATGTATCTGCAGGGAGAGGGTACTGCGCAGCAGATCGCAGATACGCTTAAGTATGGAAAGCAGTATCTGGATATTATGCTGTTGGGATTGCCGCCGTTTATGATGGTGCAGATTTATTCCAGCACTCTGAGAGAGTGCGGAGAGACTGTTCTGCCAATGAAAGCCGGGGTTGTGGCAATCTGTGTGAATCTGTTGTTTAATTATCTGTTGATCTATGGTGTATTTTTCTTCCCTAGACTGGGTGTGAGAGGTGCGGCAATCGCAACTGTGCTGTCACGTTATGTGGAGGCGGCAATTGTAATAGGCTGGACACACAGGCATACGGAGAAGAATGCATTTGCAAAGGGGCTGTACAGCACGCTTAAGGTTCCTGCGAATCTGACAAAGAAGATTCTGGTCAAGGGTACACCGCTGTTGTTTAATGAGACTTTATGGGCTTCTGCCATGGCGATGCTGACTCAGTGTTATTCGATTCGAGGGCTGAATGTGGTTGCTTCGCTGAATATTTCCAATACCATCAACAATGTGTTTAATATTGTGTTTATTGCGCTGGGAGATTCTGTTGCGATTATTGTGGGACAGCTTCTGGGTGCGGGAGATATGAAGAAAGCGAGAGATACAGATAACAAGATGATCGCGTTCTCAGTGATGTGCTGTACCTGTGTGGCAATGGTGATGTTTGTTATGGCGCCGCTGTTTCCAATGCTTTATAATACCAATGATGAGGCAAGGGAGCTGGCGAAGTATCTGATTATGATCACTGCATTCTTTATGCCGCAGAATGCGTTTTTGCATGCAACCTATTTTACTCTGCGTTCCGGTGGAAAGACGATTATTACGTTCCTGTTTGACAGTGTGTTTATCTGGTGCGTCAGTGTGCCGATCGCGTTTGTGCTGAGTCGTTATACAGGGATTCATGTGCTTGTGATTTATGCATGTGTGCAGCTGGCGGATCTGATTAAGTGTGTGATTGGGTTTGTGCTGGTTAAGAAGGGTGTGTGGCTGCAGAATATCGTTTCATCATGATAAAAATTTTCAATAACATTTGGCTTGACTAACCGATATACTATAGTGTATTATCAGTGAAAGTCAAATAGAAACAGTCTTATAAAACTATTATAATATGACTTGTGTTTGATTCACATCATGCTATTTGTGAATTGATATATGTAACATTGTTACTGTTCACACACCACTATCCCGCGAGGTGTTTTGGCATGAATATGCCAAAATCCCGAGACATACGAGCCAAAATTCCATTGCCGCAGGCAATCTGGAATGAATTTTGGCTACGTTACTGTGAACGGAGTGAACA
>PPYE01384991.1_pt1 | contig 31918 bp, 49 predicted proteins | sample 1559881 | NCBI WGS metagenome assembly PPYE01 (sample SAMN08240022, study PRJNA423297) | Human gut metagenome, whole genome shotgun sequencing project.
AAGGAGCACGTGTCATGAAGCTGACCCTTTACGGTGACCCCCGCACAAAGAAAAACAGTGCCCGCATCCTGCAAGGGCGCGGAGGACGGCGCTTTGTAGCCCCAAGCGCGGCGTTTGAGCAATACCAGACCGGGTGCCTATGGCAGATTCGCGCCACGCCTGAGCCTATTTCTGCCCGCGTGAACGTGAGGTGCGTGTACTACATGGCTACCCGGCGCAAGGTTGACCTTGCAAACCTGATCGAGGCCACCTGCGACATACTGGTAAAGTCCGGTGTGCTGGCAGATGACAACAGCTGCATCGTTGCCGCGCACGATGGCAGCCGGGTGGATTACGACAAGCAAAGCCCCAGAGTGGAGATCTGGATCGAGGAAATGGAGGATAAAAATGGATGAAACAATGACAGGCGTTTTCAAGTGCAGATGCTGCGGAGCGGAAATCAAGGAAAAGACAAGCGTTACAAGGTCTGTTGCGTGGGCAATCAAAGATATGAAAGATGATTCTTGTGATCTTCAATCGACTACCGCTATCCCAAAATCATCTTTACCGGAGCGGTTTGTCATTCACTGGTGCGAAAAGACAAGATTTTGCGTCTGCGATCTTATCGGATGGGAAATAGAGGAGGGAGACAATGACCCGCACATGGACACCTGAAAGCGAGGAGCCAAAGCCACGCACCGGCGTGGACTACCACACGGTCAAGGCGTGGTTCCAGCAGTGCCGGGATATGGCTGCGGCGGTTGAAGCACAAAAGCAGAAGATCCAGCGCATCCGAGAAGTTGCCGAAAAGACCACCCCAAGCCTGAACGGGATGCCCGGCGGCGGTGGTGCCGGTGACAAGGTCGGGCTTGCTGCAACGGATATCACGGACGAGCAGCGACGTCTGCAGCAGATGGAAACAGACCTTTGCCTGCTGCGCATTGAGGCCACCCGGCGAGCGTACTGTATCACGGCAAGCAAATCCAGCAAAAAACAGGCTGACTGCCTGTGCCTGTACTACGTCAAGAACAAAAAGCAGCGCGAGGTCTGCGAGGAGCTGGGGCTTTCGGAAGAAAACCAGGTTTCCATCTACATCAAGTGGGGCAGCATCTATCTGGCAGAGATTTGGGACAGCTTCGGCAATGTTGCACAAACCGCACAAAACCCGCCCTGATTTTTTGCAATGCACCTTCATACTGCAAATATCCAACTAAAACAGGCATTGTGCTAAAATTGGTATAAGCGGAATCGCCGAAAGCGATAAGACGCTTGCCACGCAGTCTCCGAAACGAATCCCCCAAAATGCTTTCCTCCCAAGGCTTGACCGGCATTTTTCTTCCTCTCGTTTCGCGGGCTGCTTCTATGCCGTTATAGCTCAATTGGCAGAGCGCCGCCCATTTAAGGCGGGACAACGCTGGTGACACATCTCGGACATCACTGCGCACTTAACCAATGCGCACATAACAGACTTGATGGTGCCGGTTCGAATCCGGTTAACGGCTCCGACACGCTGCTCTCCCGAAGCAGCGACCACCTGACGCATGGGCTGAAATCCCGATTGTGGCTGCGTGTAGAGCGGCAGGGTATCCTTACCTGTCCTCACAACCTCCGCACGCACCGGAGGCCACATAATCCGTACACCGGTTTCCATAATTCCCCCGGCAGGATGTGCGTCAACAGAACCAGCATGGAAACGTGCTGGTTTTTCTTTTGCTATATGCCGCCTGAGCGCAGTTTGGAGCGCGGCGCGTGTGTGTAGACACAGCTGGTTCGATTCCAAGGGCGGCTTTTTATATTCCCGTAGTTCAAGTGATGGAACAGCGGTCTCCAAAACCGCAGGCTGCAGGTTTGAGCCCTGCCGGGAATGCCAGCTGCGTACCCTGTGAGGGGGCTGCGCAGATAGCGGGGCATCTGGCCGCGAAAGTACCGGATGCAGCGGCGCTCCACCGTTTGCGTTGTCCGAAAAACTGAATGTATACCGGGAGCGCTGCTTATTTTGATATTCTGACCGTTCGGATTTCCGGGCGGTTTTTATTTTGCAGGTAGGTGAGCGGATGGCACGAAAAAAGAAAGCGATGGATTTTTCTTCCCTCGACCTGAACCTTGATGCACTGGGCGACTGGGGCGGCGATGAAGAAAAGGCTGAGAAAGAGTTTATCCGCGCTGCGAAGCTGAACCTCTCCCCTGTCACATGGGACAACGCAGAAGCGGCAGCGGACGCGGTGGACTACGACAAGGATTATTTTGCGCTCCTGAGTGGGCGCTTTATTTTTGGAGACTTCATCGAGGCGCTGGTCTACAAAAAAGAACTGCTACCGCACCGGGTCTACATCACCACGCTGGGCATGAGCCGGGAGAACATAGACAGCATCGTCAACATTGTCGGGTATCTGGGCTGCGAGCACCTGAACCTGATCGTGTCCAATTACTTTGTAGCAATGGAGCGGGCAAAGCTGGTGCCCTACATGATCTCCCAGTTTACCGGGCAGCATATCAACGTGGCGGTGCTGGCATCGCATTGCAAGATTTGCCTGATCGAGAGCGACAAGGGCAATCTGATCATCATGGGCAGCGCAAATCTGTCCAGCTCCAACAACGTGGAGCAGATCATGATGTTCCATGACGACAAGCTTTTCCGCAAGATCAAGACGCTGTTGAACGGCATCATGAAAAAGTTCTGCATCCTGCGCGGATACAGCGGCAAGACGATTTTTGAAAACAACACCAACAATACCGGCAAAAAGGCTTTTGAAGCCGTAGAGGAGGGCATGACGGATGGCTAGAGGAGCGGGAGGCAGTGATTGGTCTGTAACTGGTTCAACGCACTACTCGGCAAAAGAGCGGAGAGAAATGTTCAAAAGCGGAAATTTCAAAATCGACAGCACATCGCAAACCGCAAAAAACGGATACCAATGGCTGACAAACGGAGCCAGTAGATTTGGCGGAAAGCGGAAATCTTTCTTGGCGCCAGAATCTGAGGTCAAAAGGTACAAGAAATATTTGAAGAAGTGAGGGCTAATTTATGCCTGAACTTAGTGCAAGCACCGGCTGGAACGGCGGCGGGTCATACGGCCGAGCCAAAGACAGGCGCAAGCTGTATGTTGCAAACCGCCGGGATATCCGGCTGTATAACAGGCGTACCGGCAAGGGCAAGCGCTACGCAAAGCCCGGTACACGTGATCTGGAGTTCTGAGAGGAGTAAGGCATGGCACGGCGTAAGATAGACCCGGAGGCGGGACGTGCCACGCAGTTTAAAGCCGGCGGTAAACAGGCACAAACCGCAAAAAAAGGCGGCATTGCAAGCGGCGTGGCAAAACGGCAGGCAAAGACCCTATCCTCCATTGCATCGCAGATCGCCGCAGCACCCATCACCAACAAGAAAAATCTCAAGCAGCTTGAGACGCTGGGCGTGGATACGGCAGAGGGCGTGACCAACAACGCGCTGATCTCTGCCGGTGTTTACATGGCAGCCGCCAGCGGCGATATGAAAGCCGTAGAGAAGTGGGAGGAATGGACAGAAGCCAGCAGCGCCGCCGGGGAAAGCAGCTTTGAGTTGCCCGCCCGGTGCATTGGCAAAGCGTTTGTTGACCTGAACCGCCACATAGAGCCCAACCGCTCCTACATATTCAAGGGCGGACGTGGTTCTACAAAATCCTCCTACATCAGCCTAAAAATCATCGAGATTTTGCGTTGCAATCCAGAGATGCACGCTTGTGTCTGCCGCAAAGTCGGCGGCACCATGCGTGACAGCGTATATGCACAGATCAAATGGGCAATACACGAACTGCGGCAAGACAACCGATACAACTGCAAGGTATCGCCTATGGAGATCACAGACAACGTGACCGGGCAGATCATCTACTTCCGAGGACTGGACGACGAGACCAAAATCAAGTCCATCAAGCCGCCTTTTGGTGCAATCGGCATTCTATGGGTAGAGGAAGCAGATCAGATGGACGGCGCAGAACAACTGCGCAGCGTCCGGCAGTCCGCACTGCGCGGAGGAGATGCCTACGAGTTCATGAGTTACAACCCCCCGGCGGCTGCCCGCAACTGGATGAACCGCTTTGTGCTGGAACAACACGAAGACACCGTTGTTCACAATTCCTGCTATCTGGATGTGCCGGAAGAGTGGCTTGGAGCGTTTTTCTTACAGGGAGCAGAAGCCCTGAAGGAAAACAACCTGATCGCCTATAAGCACGAATACCTGGGCGAGGTGACCGGCTGCGGCAAGGAAGTTTTTACCAACATCCGGGCAGAAAAGATAGACCCCGCAAGGTTTGAGCGCAAGTATCACGGCATTGACTGGGGCTGGTATCCTGACCCCTTTGCCTATAACTGCATGAGTTACGACGCAGCCCGCAAGACCCTGTATATCTATGACGAGATCACCGTGCGGCGCACACGAAACGAGGATACGTTCAAGATGCTGCAAGACCGGCACGTTATGGAGCACCCGGAGAGCGAGCGACTGACCGCAGACAGCGCGGAAAACAAAAGTTGCACCGACTTTACCGCATGGGGCATCAAGTGCCTGCCCGCTATAAAAGGCCCCAACAGCGTGGGGCAAGGCGTGAAGTGGCTGCAAAGCCTGACCGCCATCGTGATAGACCCGGTGCGATGCCCGGACACCCTTAAAGAGTTTACCGAGTACGAGTATGACGCGGACAAGAACGGCGATCCACTGCCAGGCTACCCCGACCACGATAACCACCACATAGACGCTACACGATACGCCATGGAACTTGTGTGGCACAAGCCCGGAAAATAAGGAGCAAAGCAAGTGAGAACATACCAAGACCTTGAAGCGGTGCAGAACGACCCCGCAGCCAAAACCGCTTTTGTGCAAAGCTTTATTGCCGAGCACGTCACAAGCGCCCCGGTGCGTACCGCTGAAAAGGCTGATAAGTACGATAAGCAGCTGAACACCGGCGTAGACGATTTTCTGGACGCGCTTGCTGATATCGATTACAAGCTGAACGGCATCACCAAGAGAGCCCGCCCGGAGACCGTGAAAAGCAACTCCTTCCACAGGCTCAACGTGCAGCGCGTGGCATACAGCCTTGCAAACGGCATCACCCTGCCGGATGCGGACGAGGTAAAGGCGAAGCTGGGCGAAAGCTTTGACGAGCAGCTTTACCGGCTGGGCTACCTTGCCTGCATCCACGGGGAAAGCTTTGGCTTTTGGAACAACGACCATCTGGACGTGTTCAAACTGACCGAGTTTGCGCCCCTGTACGATGAGCAAGATGGCACCCTGCGGGCTGGGATCCGGTTCTGGCGCTTGCAGCCAGACAAGCCCATGCACGCTGTACTGTATGAGGAGAGCGGCTACACCCGCTACACCGAGGACAGCAAGGGCGAGCGCCTGTTGCATCAGGACGGCGAGCAGCAGCCCTACAAGACCACCACGACCACCACCCCAGCCGGGGACGAGATCGTAGAGGGCGAGGGATACGGAACGCTGCCCATTGTGCCGTTGTGGGGCAGTAGCGCCAAACAAAGCACACTGGTCAACCTCAAGGGTTATATCGACAACATTGACCTGATCGTCAACGGCTTTTGCGATGATCTGCGCGAATGTGCGCAGGTCTATTGGCTTATCTCCAACTACGGCGGCATGAACGATGCTGACCTGCGCAAGTTCATGCAGCGGCTGCGGTTCAACCACGCCGCAAATGTAGACAACGCCGGGGACAACGGCGGCAGCGTACAACCCTACACGCAGGAGATCCCCACACAGGCGCGGGAGACCCTTTTGCAGCGGCTGCACAGTTCCCTGTATGAGGATTTCGGAGGTCTGGACGTGCATTGCGTGAGCGCAGACAGCACCAACGACCATCTGGAAGCCGCCTATCAGCCGCTGGACGAGAACGCCAGGGACTTTGAACAGCAAATCACAAAGTTTGTGCGTCAGGTGCTTAAGATCGCCGGGCTGCCGGACGCAAAGCCGCAGTACACCCATGTGCGCATCTCCAACACCAAAGAGCAGGTGGATATGGCACTTGCAGAAGCGACTATCATCGGAAACGAGATGGCAATAGAACTGCTGCCCAACCTGACGCAGGAGCAGAAGGAACAGGCCAAGGCCGCGCTGATGGCAGAGAGCGCAACGCGGGAGACCGTGGACGAGGAGGACGAAGAGAATGAAAGCACACATCAGAAATGACGAGCCGAGTTTATCCCTCAGCGGAAATGGGTTTATTTTTTGTGGCGATTCGCTTTTTTGCAAGACGACAGACACGAAGCCGCCCAAGCTGACGCCTGAACTTGTCTACGCTATCAAGTCGGATAAAAACAATGAGCACCACTTCTGACCTTGATCGTATTTCCACCCGACAGCTGAACAGGCTGCGCCGCCGCATTTTGCGTGTATACGGCGCCGCCCGCCGGGAAATGACCGAGCAGCTGACCGAGTTTCTGGAGCATTACCAGAAGCTGGACGCCTACAAGCGGGCGCAGCTGGAAGAAGGGAAGATCACCGAGAGCGATTACCGCACATGGCTGCGGAATCAGGTGTTTCAGTCCGAGATGATGCACCAGAAGCTGGACAACATCACCCAGACGTGTACCACAGCCCAGCAGACGGCGTACAAGCTGGCGCGAGATGAACAGTATGATATCTTTGCCCTTGGCGCAAACTGGGCGTTTTACGAGCTGGAACAGGCCGCAGGCGTGGCGTTCAACCTGACCTTGTACAACGCCGAAGCGGTCAAGCGGCTGCTGCTGGAAAACCCCAAGCTGGTGCCCAACAAGCGCATCAAGAGCGAGAGCAGCAAGACCTACGACGCCCGGGTGTTCAATCGGTACGTCACAAAAGGCATTATTCAGGGCAAAAGCGTCCATGACATTGCGGTGCAGGCTGTGCAGGGCATGGCAGACACCGAGGTGCACTGGGCCATGAACAACGCCATCACAGCCCTTACAGGCGCACAGAACGCCGGGACGATGCAGCAGCTGCGCAACGCTCAAGCCATTGGCATTGAGGTGCAGAAGCGATGGAACAGCACTTTGGACTACCGCACCCGCGAGATGCACCGGCTGCTGGATCAGGAGACCGCCGACCTTGACGAGCCTTTCAAAGTGCAGGGCTACGAGATACAGTACCCCGGAGACCCAAACGCAGCGCCGGAGATGGTCTATCACTGCCGCTGCAAAGTGACCGGGGCGCTTGTGAAATACCCCCGGCAGAACGCTATGCGGCGGGACAACACGACAAAAGAGGTCACATCTAACCTGACCTATACAGAGTGGTACAAGGCAAAGGGCGGCACGGAAAAAGAGCAAATGTGGTGGGCAGAAGAAAGAAAAAGAAAGAAGGGATAAAACGTGATTCTGCCGATGGAAAACACCGAAAAGATGATTTTTCCGGGCGTGGGCAAGTATGGCATCCCTGAAATCAAGCCAGAAACGGACATCCGCATTGACAAGCTGGAATGGATTCCGGTCAATTATGCGCTGACCGCCAAAGACAAGGCCACAAAAGGCGTGCATTTTTACAAGGACGATTACCAGTTTGAACGGTTCTGGAACAACCCAGACAAATACATTCCACTTTTGCAGCAGTTCGGCGCGGTATGTTCGCCGGATTTTTCCTTGTACAGTGATATGCCGCTTGCGGTGCAGCTTTTCATGCACTACAAAAAGCACTGGCTGGCTGCATACTGGCAGGCGCACGGCATCCACGTCATTCCAACGCTCTGCTGGTGCGGCGAGCAAAGCTATGACTGGTGCTTTGACGGCGAGCCCAGAAACGCCATTGTGAGCATTTCGAGCCACGGCACACAGTCTGACCCATACGAGGCAGAATGCTTTGCTAAGCACTGCCGTAAGGCGCTGGAAGTGCTGCAACCGAGCGGCATCTTGTGGTATGGCAAGTGTCCGGCAGAATTTGACTGGAATGTAACCAAAATCAAGCCATTTCAATACGAAAGGAGACATTACCGTGAGTAAACGAGGTTCGGGCAGTTCCGCGAGAGCGGGCGGTGGGACATATGAAGCAAAAAGTTTGGATAGTACGCTTGTAAGAAGATCGAATGATTTTTCGTTGTTTGATGCTGGCGACGCAACAAAGCGCGAGTATGAAGCGAACGTGCAGAAAATCCAACAGTCTAATCTTACTCAGCAGGAAAAAGCGGCGGCACTGGATAAATTGCATGAACTGACAACGGAACAGCTAAAGTCTCAGACGAAGGTTGCAAATCCATATGTTTCCGGCCCTGCAAGATTTAACCAGAATCAGGTGCAAAAGGCAGCGGATAACACAGCACAGAAACGGCAAAACGTCAATTCCTTTATGAAAGATGTGCAGAAAAAGTCAACCGCGAACAAAAAGGCAGCTGAAGCAAAGTCGCTTTCTTCCGTTTTGGGTTCTGCAATGGACAGGGGTGCACTTGAAGTGACATTTGATGGAAAGACCTACTACCGCGCAAGAAAAAATTCCAAAACGTGGAGAGTTCGGTAAACCATGAAATTTAACTACGACATCAAAGTCACTGACAACACCCCGCAGCTGCATGAAGCGCTGGAAGCGTGGGCAGAGCGGGTGCTGACCATCTGGGGCATGAAGGTGCAGGACTACGCCCAGCTGCTTGTGCCCACCGGAACAGCAGACAGCACCGGCATAGAGGGCTATGTGGGCGGTGCACTGAAAGCATCCCTCACCTACGTTGTATCTGCGGCACAAAAGACCGTGACCATCGGCTCAAACCTGTTTTACAGCGTCTATGTGGAGTTAGGCACCGGTATTTTTGCCGAGAAGGGCAACGGACGCAAAACGCCGTGGGTCTGGCAGGACTTCAACGGCAAGTGGCACTTTACCCGTGGCATGGCTCCCCGCCCCTTCCTGCGCCCGGCGGTGGAAGATCATATCAAAGAACTGCAAGATATTGCAGTAGAGGAAGGAAATAAAGATGCATAACATGAAGAAGATTTTCGCAACCATCATGGTGCTTGTGGTGCTGGTGCTTTGCGGCTGTTCGGAAGCCGATAAGGCCAATGCCAACATCTCCAAGCAGGCGGACTACTTTGAGAGCGAGCGCAAAATCACCGTCTACAACGCCCGCACCGATAAGGTCATTCTGGAAGCCGAGGGCTATATGTCCATCTCCAACAACTCAAACAATGAGCTGGTCTGCACGGTAAAAATCGGCCCGGACACCTACCGCAAGAACTACATCTATCTGAACGACTACACCATGTATGTGGTCGAAGATATCACGGGCACGCATACAGACCCGTACCACTACAAGCTCTATTTCCACACGGATATTTTGCCTAGCGTGGAAACAAGACCGTAAATTTAATACTCAGCGGTTGGCGCACAGCGTCAGCCGCTTTTTATATGCCGCTATAGCTCAATCTGGCAGAGCCGCCGTCTTGTAATCGGAAGGTCGTAGGTTCAAATCCTACTGGCGGCACCACACCGGCAGCACGTCCGGCAAATAACCTGATTTCCAAGCATGGCAGCCCAAGCAAGGGCAGAAAGGACACACACATGGCACTCAAAAGAGCAGATATCCGCAAGATTCTGGAAAACGCCGAAACCTCCAACGATGACAAGGCAAAAGCCATTCTGGACGCCTTGCACGAGGAGACCGACGCCCTCCGGGACGAACTGGATACCGAGAAAAACGCCCGCGTTGCAGCGGAAAAAGAACGGGACGCAGCCAACAGCGGTAAGCAGACCGCAGAGCAGGCGCTGACCGACTACAAGACCCAGCAGACCGCCAAGGAATCCAGAGCCGCCAAGGAATCCAAATTCCGGGAGCAGCTTAAAGCCGCAGGCGTGCTGGAAAAGTACTTTGACCGCATCGTGCGCTTGTCTGGCGATGACATCGACAAGATGGAACTGGACAGCAAGGGCAACGTGAAGAACGCGGACAAGCTGGCTGAGAGCCTGAAAACCGACTGGAGCGACTATGTGGGCAGCACCTCCACCAAGGGCGCACCGGTGGACAACCCGCCCGCAAACACCGGCTCCAAAATGACCAAAGACCAGATTTTTGCAATCAAGGACGCTGGCGAGCGTCAGGCCGCGATTGCAGCAAATGCCGACCTGTTTACAGGCGGCGGGAAGGAATAAGCTATGGCAGCAAAAGAAAATCTGATTACCACCACTGAGATCACCGTCAACCCCCGCGAGATCGACTTCGTGACCCGCTTCCAGCGCAACTGGGATCATCTGCGGGAGATCATGGGCATCATGCGCCCCATCCGTATGCAGCCCGGCACTGTGCTGAAGAGCAAGTATGCACAGGGCACCCTGCAGAACGGCACCGTGGCAGAGGGCGAGGAGATCCCCTACAGCAAGTACACCGTCAAAGAGAAGGACTACGGCAAGATCACCATCGAGAAGTACGCCAAGGCCGTCTCCCTTGAGGCTATCCAGAATTACGGCTACGAGGTTGCCGTGCAGAAGACCGATGACGAGTTCCTGTACGATCTGACCGCCAAGGTCACTGACAAGTTCTACCAGTATCTGAACACCGGCAGCCTGAATGGCACGCCCAAGACCTTCCAGATGGCTCTGGCGATGGCAAAGGGCAGCGTTGAGAACAAGTTCAAGAATATGCACCGCACCGTCACCGGCGTTGTGGGCTTTGCAAACGTTCTGGACGTGGCCGAGTATCTGGGCACCGCAAGCATCACCATCCAGAACCAGTACGGATTCCAGTACATCAAGGACTTCATGGGCTACAACACCATTTTCCTGCTGTCCGATGGCGAGATCGCAAAGGGCAAGGTCATTGCCACCCCTGTTGACAACATCGTGATGTACTACGTTGACCCCTCCGACAGCGACTACGCCAAGGCTGGTCTGGTGTACACCACCGCAGGCGAGGCAAGCAACCTGATTGGCTTCCACACTCAGGGCAACTACACCACCGCCGTGTCCGAAAGCTTTGCCATTACCGGCGTGACCCTGTTTGCCGAGTATCTGGACGGCATCTCCGTCCAGACCATCACCCCGGGCGAATCGGTCTGACCTGCAAGGAGGTGACCCCGCATGACTGTGCCAGAACTGTGCGTGTACACGCGAAACTTCTTTGACCGGTACGACGACCCCGTAGCCGGGAAATTTACCTTTACGGCAGATACTGTCCCCGCCGGGGTATCCGCCGGGCAGTATTTCCTTGTATGCGGGTCTATCTTTAACGACGGCGTGCACAAGGCGGGAGACGGAGACCTTACCCCAGAAACCTTCACCGGCACGGTGCAGCCCATGCGCGTCCCTCCTGATTTTGTGGCACTTGCCCAGAAGATCACCGACTACGATGCAGCCACCCCCGGCGATGGGCGCTATGTTTCCCAGTCCTTCAACGGATGGAGCGGCACTATGGCAACCGGCACGGATGGCTTGCCCGCAGACGGATGCACCCACTACCGCCGGGAAATCAACCAATGGAGGAAGCTGTAATGCCTGTAAACGATTTCACCAAGTTCACCGTGATGGAGAATTTCACCAAGAAGTTCTGCTTCATGGAAAAAAAGCTGGTTTCGGATGGGCTTTTTGGCTCTACCACCACATGGGAGGACGGCATGGAGTTTCTTGCCGTAGAGCGCCACGACCAGACCATTGAAGCACAGCAGGCAGAGCAGCAGGGCACGGCGTCCACCTACTCCATCTATGTGGATAAGGGCATCAAGCTGTCCCCCTTCGACCGCATCAAGCGGCTGGACGATGGGCAGACCTACGAGGTGACCACCGCGAGCAGCGACAAGATTTCGCCCGCCGAAAGCCAGATGAATCTTGCCGTTGTGCAGTGTAAAAAGGTGGTGCTTTCCTGATGGGCGCAGAAGAAGCCATTACCACGGCGCTGAACAGCTTTTTTACGATGTTCGATGTTCCTGTATACCCAGAGGATTCCGTGCCGACGGGCTCTTCCCTGCCCTATATCACGGTGTTGCCTGTCATTCCTAAGGGATTTGACGAGAGCAGCACCTTCCATGCGCGGCTGTGGTATCCGGTAGACGGCGGCAAGCTGCCCATCATCCGCAAAACAGACGAGATGCGCGCTGCCCTCGGGGATGGGCTTACCATCGAGTGCGAGGGCGGCGCAATTCTTTTATGCGCAGGAAATCCGTGGGCGCAGTCTATGGACAATCCCCCGGAAAAATACCTGTGCACATACCTTACATTTGACGTCACATCCTTTGTGGTGTGAGAAAGGATAACACATGAACAAAATGTATCACGCCATTTCGCCGGATGCTTTCAAAAAGCTTCAGTTTCAGGCCGGCGCGCTGCTCAAGAAGTTCGACCCGGCGGGCACTACCCCCATTGCAGCGGAGGATATGATCTGTCTGACCTCCGGCGGCATCACCGTCAGCTGCAAGCCCAACACCGTGGATCTGGGCGAGGATCTGGACGAAGTGCCCGAGAACACCTATCAGCTGAAGCACATCACAAGTTGGGATTGTGGTCTGTCTACCACCTGCATGACCGTGAGTGCCGACACCATCAAACTGGAGTTGGGCGCTGCGGACGTGGAAACCAACAAGATCACCGTCCGCGAGGACTACGAAAACACGGACTTCCAGGATATCTGGTGGCATGGCAATCTGATCGGCGGCGGCTATGCTGCTGTCAAGCTGATGAAGGCCGTGAGCGACGGCGGCCTTGAGCTGAAAACCACCAAGGACGGCAAGGGCAACATCACGCTGAGCCTGAAGGGCCACTACGACATGACCGACACCAGCAAGGTGCCTATGGAGTTCTACGTCAAGGAGGCAGAGTAATGATCCTTACCATCAATCTTGACCCCGTGGAAGCCCTGCCCAAGCTGTATGACGCGGTGGACGGCATCACCCGCATGATCATGGACGCAAAGGACAACGTGAACAACCCGGAGACCAAAGCCGCCCGGGAGACCATCGTTGCCAACGCCCTGAAGCTGCTGGGTGCAGAGCCTGCCGAAACCGCAGAGGGCAAGAAAAAGCTTACCCCGCGCGAGTTTGCGCTGGCTGCGCTGGACTTTATCAAGCCCCTGATGAAGCTTGACCCGCAACGCACCATGAACGCCCTGCATCAGCTGTACACGCTGGAAAAGGGCGAGAAGGACACCCTGCCCAAGGCGTTCACCGCGCTTACCAAGTCCGTGATGCAGGAGGATATGCAGGATTTTTTGTCATCGCTGGCCGACTTGAACGGCCTGAGTTTTGGCACTACCTCTGCCGCGCCGACCTCCAGCATCTCCGAGCCTACGGAATAAAGTATTTCGTCTGGTTCGTCATCAGCGAGATGCGCGAACGCCACCGCACAAAGGCATACCAGCTGTATACGGCTGATATGCTTTTTCTTTGTGCTGTATCGCTGGGGCAGCAGGTGGAGCAGTCCTTCAGCGAGATCATGGCAGAATATGATAAGCCGCTATCCCAGCGCCGCCACGAAACCACGCTGGAAGAAGCGCAGGCGTGTTGGGAAAAGACGCTTGCAGACAGTAAAAAAGCCGCAGAGCAGAACGGAGGTGGTGAGACCTGACTATTTTCAATTTGATGGCCACTTTGGGGCTTGATACCTCCGAGTATGAGCAGGGCATCGAGCAGGCCAGAAAAGAGACGCAAAGCGCTGCAAACTCGCTGAACCGCAGCGCAAACACCGCCGGGAGCGGCGTTTCAGGCATGGCAAGCCAGTTTGCAGCAGCCAGCGCAAAAGCGACTGTCCTTGCAAATATGCTTACCTCGCTTGGGACAAAAGCGGTAGGCCTTGCAAAGGGCTTTGTGGAGATGGGCATTTCTTATAACGCCCAGATAGAAAAGTACACCACCGGCTTTACCAATATGTTGGGCAGCGCACAGGCCGCACAGGAAGCCATGCAGGCCATTCAGGAGGACGCAGCCCGCACCCCGTTTGACGTGGCATCTCTGACGCAGGCAAACCAGTTGCTCATCAGCGCAGGTGAAAACGCCGCGTATTCCCGCAAGGTCATCAATGCACTGGGCGATGCTGTTTCTGCCACTGGCGGCGGCAACGCAGAACTATCCCGCATGGCTGCAAACCTGCAGCAGATCGCAAACGTGGGCAAAGCTGCAACCATAGACATCAAGCAGTTTGCCTATGCGGGCATCAATATTTATCAGGTCTTGGCAGACTACACCGGCAAATCGGTGCAGGAAGTCCAGAACATGACCATCAGCTACGACCTTCTTTCGCAGGCGCTCATAGCCGCCAGCGAGGAGGGCGGGCGTTACTATAACGCCATGGACACCCAGAGCCAGACCATGAACGGGCGTATATCCACCCTGAAGGATAACGTCAGCCAGCTTTCCGGACTTATGACCGGCGACCTTTCTTCCGGCATCGGCGTTGTGATAGGCCACATGAACGACATGGTTGTCGCAGCGCAGGAAGCCTACAAGGAGGACGGCTGGAAGGGTCTCGGGAATGCAATCCTTGAACTGGATAACCCCATCAGTGCTATCATCAAAAAGTTTGGGCAGCTTGGCAGCGCGGCTGTTAGTGCACTGGATAAGGCAAGCTACTATCTGAACAAGGCACTGGGCAAAAACGCTTATTCTGGTTACGACAGCTACGAGGACTACAGAGAGGATCAGCAAAAGCAAAGCAACCGAAATCGGCTGCGGCAGAATGCGCTTTCCGGCAAAAGCGTAAGCAATAAAAGCTGGTCTGAGCGCCAAGCAGAAGCAGCGGCCGCGAGCGGCGGAAGTTCCATCGTCACAAGCCCTTCCAGTTCCTCCGGCAAGAGCAGCGGCGCAAAATCCAAGACCGAAACCGTCATAGCGTCCGTGACGCACACCGCAACCACTACCGCGCAGAACGCGCTGGGCGCTGTGACTACAAGCGTTGAGACCCTGCAGGAGAAGGTCAAGGACGCAGCGGGCAAAATCAAAGACCGCGTGACCGAGACCACCACAGAGACCGGTAAAGAGATGGTCAACGGTGTTGCTACTACCTATACGCTTGTGACCAAGAAAGTTACGGACACGAACGGCAAGATAAGCACCACGACCAAAAAGGTCTACGCCGATATGTCCAAGACCATGCTTGGCACCCTGACCACCATTGCAGAAAAGACCTTCAACGGCATCACCACCACCACGCAGCAGGCTGTGGAGACCTACGCGGACGGCAGCCAGCACATCAAGACCACCGCCACCGAGACCGGCGAGCGCATTGTGGAAGGCGTGCGGCAGACCTACACCAAGGTCATCAGCTACATTGACGGCGTGCAGGACAAGGTAACAGAGACCGCGCAGAACATCGAGAAGAGCATCAAAGCAACCCAAAAGCGCATTGAAGAGAACCTGAGCAAGGCGCAGCAGCAGTTCAACAGCGGGATCTTCAAGCTGGGCAAGAACCTGTATACCGACCTGAAAAATCAGGATTGGGCAGCGCTTAGTCTGGATATCGTCAATGTGATGTGGGGCGAGGTATCACAGGAGCAGCGCGAAGTCCTGTCCGACTGGGCAAACAAGGCGCTGGAAGCCATCAACGAGGCGTATTCCGGCGGCGGTCTGAGCGAGGCGTTCAACGCTTTTAAGCAGATTATGTCCAACGGCATCAAAGCAGATGCAAACGGCGTTACAACGGACGTTAAGGGCTTGAGCAAAGTGTTTCAGGATCTTGGCATCAATGTTGACGACGCAGGCAGCAAGATCATGGGTGTGCTGAACACCATTGGCTCCGGCATGGGCAGCTTTGCCCTCAACGCGGGCACGGATATTGCAAACCTTTCCGGGAGCATGGGCAGTCTTGGCGTGATCGCCGAGGGCGCAGGCGGGCTGATTGCAAAGGTTGGCGGTCTGATCATCTCGAACCCGGAGGTTGCCGCGATCATCGCCATTGTGGCGGGCGTGGTGGCGCTGGGCGCTGCACTGTTTGCAAAGTTTGGCAAGAGCAGCGGCGGCGGGCAGGCTGTGAGCCACTACGAAAGCCCCTTTGCCGGGCATGACGTGTACGACAGCCTGACCGAGTTCTCCACCCGGGCAGCCATGCAGCACCGCTACATGGAAAAGACCACCGGCACGGATGCACAGCTGGGCATTTTGCAGCAGATCCGCGATCTGCTGGACGAGCATCTGCCGGATATCGGCACCGGTCAGCTTGTCATGGACGGCGAAAAGGTGGCCGATATGCTCACACCGCGCCTTGCAACCAACATGGATACCAGCATGGGCGTGTATACCCTGCGGGCAGAAAGGGGTGTTTAAATGGCGATCCACAGCGCAAAGCTGGGCAACTACGACACCCTTGCATCATGGGGACTGTACATGAAGGTTGGCAGCCCAAACATCGGCGAGCCTGAACCGGACGAGACCCTTGTGCAGATCACCGGCTCTGACACGTTGCTCAACCTTACTACCTCTCTGGACGGCAAGGTGCACTACAAAAAACGCACTATTACCATGGAACTGCTGTGCACCGCGCCGAAAAAGCTGTGGAAGGTACTGCAAAGCCGCCTGCACAACGCCCTTGAAGGGAAATGGCTGCAATGCGTGTTTGACGATGACCCCTCCTGGTACTGGGAGGGGCTGTGGCACGTCAAATTCGTGCCGGGGCGGATCTCCGCTACGGTCACCATCACCGGAAGCTGCAACCCGTACAAGTACAACGTCTACGACGGCACGCAAGACATCCGGTGGGATGACATCAACTTTGAAACAGACATCCTTCGGGACTACCGCAGCATTGCGCTGCCTGCCGATACGCCGGTGGATGTGGTCATCTACGGCGCACCGCACACTGCGGCTGTCTACTTCCAGCGTGGCGAAAGCGTGGCAGATGTGTCGTTGCAGGTCAACAATACCGCCGCTGGCACGCTTGCCAAAACGACCGAGTGGCAGTATCTGGAGGGGCTGGATATCCCGGACGGTGGAACCGTCACCCTGACCTTTACCGCTACTGCTACAAGCAGCATCACCATCAAGTATCTGGGGGCAAGCTTATGAGTTACAAGATCTATGCCGGCACGCAGACCGGCGTGGACAGCTGGGAAAACCGGGTCTGTATCTATGCGCCCGGCTCTGCGCTGGATACCACAAAGCTGATCAGCCCCACTCTGACCCGAGAGTTTGGTAAGGCTGGAAGTCTGGAATTTACCATCCCGCTGGGCAACGTGGCGCACAGCGCCTTGCAAAAGCTGAAAACGGTGGTATCCGTGGAGCAGGACGGTAAGGAGATCTGGCAAGGCAGGGTCATGAGCCATGAGCAGGATTTTCTGCTGCGGCAGAAGGTGTACTGTGAGGGCGAGCTTGCCTATCTCAACGACACCGATGTACCACCCTACACCGCCAAGTACGTGACCATCCGGCAGTTTCTGGACTTTCTCTGCAAAAAACACACCAGCCTGACCGACAGCTATAAAAGCTTCCGCATCGGAAACGTCACGGTGGAGGAGCAAAAGCGGTATGTTCCGGTAGCCGAAAAGTGCTATCTGAAGCTGGACTATGCCGCCAGCAGCCCGGACGAGCAGGGCGACTATTACCAGACATGGGGTCTGTACTCCCAAAACGGGAACCGACTTGAAGAGAGGTTTTCCTACATTTTCTCCGACTATGAGGACGTGCAGACCCCACCAGCACAAAACTGGCCGCTAAACGAGATCGTAACCGGAAAGGAGTACCTTGCCTGGCGCACGGGAGACAACCAGTTTACCCTCCGCAGAAACGCAGTCTCTCAGGGCAGCAAGACCTATGATGCAGAGCAGACCATTGTTACCCCGTCCATCACTACGCCAATAGAGACCTATAAGTTTGGCAGTACCATTAAAGTGGCCAAAAAGGACACCGAATCCACAACGTACAGCATCAAAACGGAAAAAGACGGCACGGTCAACGTGTACGTCAACGGGGAAAAGTCCGCAGACTACACCCCGCAGCTTGTGGAGGAGTTGCACGAGTTCGGCGACGGCAAGAACTACGGAAAAACGTGGGACATCCTGCAAAGCGAGCTTGTGGACGTGTACGGCGGCTATCTGGTAACCCGGCACGAAACGATTCCTTACCCCTTGTTCCCCGGTCTGAACAAGAGAGCACGCTATCTGGACTATGTACAGGACGCGACAGAACGCAACGTGCAGGGCATTACCTTCGGCACGAACTTGCTTGACCTGACCAGCTACGTCAAGGCCGAGGACATCGTCACCCGGGTTATCGCCATCGGCAAGAAAAAAAGCGGCTGGTTTTTGTGGGAGGCCACCAACACACTGACCGCTACTGCCAACGACGAGACCGCCCAGAAGCTGTACGGACTTATCACCCGGTATCTGGTGCTGGACGGAACGGCCAACACACAGCAGTCCCTTCAGGACGCGGCGGACATGGAGCTTGGCAAGCACTTACGACTTGCGGACGGCATCACGGTAAAAGCTGTAGACCTGAAGGACGCAGGCGTGGACGCGGACAGGATCGCTTTCGGCAAGCTGACCCACATTATTTCCGCGCCACACGGCATTGATGTGTGGATCAACTGCAACAAGCTCGTAGAGCCGCTGGACAAGCCCGCAAAGAAGGAGTTCACCTTCGGCAAAAAGTTTTCCAGCATATCCGACTTGCAGGCGCTCAGCGCCCGCAAAGCAACCGACGCATATGACCTGAGCCGCACGCTCAAGTGGTACGCATCTGATGTGCAGTCTTATGCGCTGCAAACGATGGAGGCAGACAATGAAACCGTTTAAAGAAGTAATTGACGGCATCCGCAAAGCCGTCATGGCATCCGAGGTGCGCGAGGATCTCGCCCAGATGGGCGAGTATGTGGAGCAGTTCGCCAACACGGCAGGTGAAAACATCCAGAAAGCCATCGACCCCACCCTCTCCCTCTCCGGCAAGGCTGCGGATGCGGCAAAGGTGGGCGAGGCGGTTGGTGAGTTAAAGGAAGACTACATTAACGTATTTACTAAGACAGAATTACTTCTACTCGTGAACAAAACTAAGTGGCGTGCTAATCAAATTGACATCCCTAATATTGGTGAAGTGTGTTCGCTAACTGTAGGGAATGCTACAACGTGCTTGTCTTTACCGGTCAAACAATTATTAAACCCGCTAATGCTGCTAAACTGGTCATCAATAACAATAACGTCGCCTTGGCTCTAACAAATGCGGTGGTTACAGATGATGCTGACTTAATTAGATACTACAAACAAGCGGAGCCTGAAATAAATACACAAGATAACGCACAATACGCGCCTTCAAATTCTGCTCTATCAACTGTTAGCACATACGCCTTCGCATCTGTACCTACAAATGGCATCGAATGGCAACAAAGCGGCGATTTAATGGTTCATGTTGGAACAACTGTTGAATATAATAACAACATTTATTGCACTTATTATGCAAACACAAAATCTGCTGTTGAAAATCCTAATGAACAAACAGCTAGACTTGGCGTTTATAGCAATGGTTCTATCACAACCTATGACATTCAAACAGTCGGAGATTCTTTTAACGGACATACAATCACTCAAATTTATGATATCACGCCAATTCTTGTAAACGATAAAATATATATTTACTGGGCAGCTGCGTATGACGGCATTAATGCGAAACTATATACTATTTTCGATACAACTACAAACACATTCTCTAAATATAACCTGGCTAATATAAGTTACAGTGGTAGAGTTCTACCAATGACAACTGCTAGTATTAAAACTCTATTGCCTGAATATGCGACTAAAGTGGGCGGTGATATTGGCCTTATGCCAACGATCACTGAACTAAATGGAAGTCATTATACTGGACTATACGCATATAAATTCAATTGCATTGTAAGCACGACTGATTTTGTAACGTGGGATATTAAATGGGTGCCACCCTTTAAGTACAATGTACGTTGGGAAAATAGCGTGTATGTAACTAAAGACATTATATATTATTGCACTAGAATGGACGCGGGAAATGCTTTTCAGCTTCTTTTCAAACTAGACACTCATACGTTTGAAATTAAAGAAGTATATAAACTAAGTGACAGTAATTCTAAATCTTGCATTTTTAGTTACGATAACCATATTTATGTAACAACAGCGCCCACTAACAGATATTACCTTGAAATTTGGAAAATTGATGGCTATCCTGCGATTTACTATTCAGGTGCGTTTACCAATGAGTGTTTCTATTTCTATATGCATCAAGATGAAAATACACTGCACATGACATTTACTCAAGAAAGGCAAAAAATTATTACTTGCAATTTTGATAATTTTAAGTATAACCAAATCGCTGAATTGAAAAAGTTAATCAGCAAATAACTTTATCTTACCAAAAACCGAAAGGACGTGACCACATGAACCTCCTGACTTTTCTCTCCCGCCTCTTTTCCGCCCTTGCCCACGCAAAGGAAGCAGCAGACAACTCCACTGCAGAGCCTGACCCCGTGTCCACTGTGGACACCCAGAGCGCTGCTCCTCCCGGCTGGGAGGGCGCACCACCCTACCGATACATTGACGTGAGCCGGTATCAGGGCAAAATCACCCTCGACGGCTGGCGCAAAATTAAGGCGGCGGGCTACAAGGGAGCCATGCTCAAGACGGTATCCACCAACAGCAAGCTGAGCAAACGCAAGGACGGGCTGTACGTCGACCCGACATTTGAGACCAACTACCGCAACGCCCGGGCTGCCGGGCTGGACGTGGGGGTCTACTACTACACCTACGCCACCAGCGAGGCGATGGCCGCCGCAGAGCTTGCCCTTGTGCGGGAAGCGGTACGCGGCAAAGAGCTCACCATGCCCGTGTGCGTGGACGTGGAGGAAAACAAGCTCAAGCCCATGAGCACCCTCGACCTCACCAACCTCACAGCCTACGCGCTGGAGCAGGTGGAAAAGATGGGCTTTTATGCCCAGCTGTACACCTACACGGGTTACAGCTATGAGTTGGACATGCAGCGTCTGGCAGGCCGCTGGGACGTCTGGCTGGCCGACTACACGGGCAAGACGCCCAAGGTGGATTTCAAGTACAATGCCCACCAGCACACCAGCAAAGGCAGCGTGCCGGGTATCACGGGCAATGTGGATCTTAACGTGACCACCCGCAACTACCCGAAAATCATCCGCAAGAATGGTCTGACCCGTCTCCGGGAGGGCGCATGAGCGAAAAAGAAGCTTTGCTGTGGGTGCTGGGCATCTTGGGCAGCCTGTGCGCCGCTGCTATTACGATCGACAAGGTGCTGGAAATCATCCATAAGTACATCAAGAAGGCGCAGGAGCCGGACAACGCGCAGAACAAGCGGCTGGATGAGCTGGACAAGCGCGTCGGCACCTTGGAACAGGTGGTGCTCATCGTTGTGGGCACTGTGTCGCTTGTGCTGGGGCTTATCCGTCTTGGCTACGGCGCAGCGGTCAAGTCGCTGGTGCTTGACCTCATCGACCAAGCAGAGCGTGAGATTCAGGGCACCAAGCGCGGCGCAGAGCGCAAGGCGTGGTGCGTCAAGATGCTGCGCCATTATCTGGATAACAACCGGTGGGGCAAGCTGGTCAGCTGGGCTATTACCGAAGAGACCATGAGCAAGGTCATCCAGTTTTTCTTTGACCGGGCGAGAGCAGCCCTGCAAAAGCAGTAAGGAGGATATCATGGCAAGCACTATATACGAGCAGAAACGATTTTGTGAAATCAAGAGATGCGGCAAAATCGACCATCTCGGTAACGTCCCTGTAATGGTGCGCAACGCCGGACAGCTTCCGCAGCCATTCTGGCTCGGTGCTGCCCGTGGCGGCGGCTCGCATAGTCTTTCCGCCAGCGTTGCAAGGGCTTAATGCAGAACAGATAAAAGCTGTGATAAAACGTGCACCGCTTGGGAGGTATGACCGGAAAATCGCCCGGTTGCGGTACGTTGACCAGCTATGCCAAGTTGATATTGCAGCGCGTGTGCCGTATTGTCGGACATCAATCGGCAATAGGCTAAAAAAGATTGATAAAATGCTGAATGTGTGATATAATAATCATGAGCAACGAATTAGCTTTGGGTTTCTGCTCATGCAATTCAAAAGCGGCAGGCTTTCGGGTCTGCCGCTTTTCTTTTTGCACGGATTGTGGTATAATATTTACAGACAATTCGCCTAATGAATTGCTGGTGTGGTCTGGCCTAAAGATTTCTGCCAGCACAAGCGCACAGCTTACGAAATTTAGTCTCCCGCCCGCCTACTCGCAGTGCGTACCATGCGGGAGACGATTTTATATGGTGATGCTTATGTGCAATACAAAAGAAGAACGAGTGTCAAGAATCGCAAAATACTACACCACTTTTCACTTGTTTGGCGATTGGTACATCGTGCGGTTCTGGCCTAGACACTGCCACAGCTGGAAGCGGTTTATTCCGTTTTATATCCCTATGCACTTAGGAGACCCAGATTGAAAAGCTACGGCCTTTGTAGAGAGCGGCATTGCCTGTGGGCGGTTCCGCTCTTGATTTTACAAAAAATCCCCTGCTTTGCCGAAGCCCTGCGTGCCACGCGGGGTACTTTGTAGGCAAAGTGGGGGATTTTTTGTTTTACAGCAGCTTGTAGTGCTCCGCCAGCAAAAATCTGACATATGCCGGGCAGTCCCGGCTTCCGGCACACCAGTTCTGCACCGTGCGCAGCGGAATGCCCGCGCGCGCCGCATCGGTAAGCCCCGGCGGGGAGTGCGCCGCCCAGCTGCTGCAAAAAATGCAGCAAGTGGACACCGGCAACCAGTAACAACGCGCATATTTTGCGCGAAGTCAGCGTAAACCGCGCGTTTTTCGCTTAAAAGTGCGCGTAAATCGCGCGATTCAGCGCAAATCTCAAATTTTTGGCGATTTTTTTCAACATTAAAATCGATTGACGTTTACGCCAAACCGTTGTAAAATTCAGTTGTAAACAAGTTCACAGGCCAAGCAGCTGAGATTTCTTTGCGCTGTACTCCGCTTCCGTGATGGCCCCCATATCCAGTAGCTGTTTAAACTTCAAAAGCTCATCAGCGGCGCTGGGGGCAGCCGGAGCGGCAGCCTGCGGCTTCTCATGGCTGACTTTGCAGCTCTTGAGAAACGCAGTCATTCCGCCGGGGTAAACCGTTGCCGGCAAGCTGCTTTTGCCCAGTGGAAGCGCAAAGTGGATAGACACGCTCTCCTTACTGCGACCCTTGCGGGTCTCTGTTTTGGCGGTGGAAGCGCCCACGATCGCACCCACAGGCCCAGCAACGGCAGCGCCTATCACGGCCCTGCCAATGCCGCCCTTGGTTTCGGTCACCGTCAGATCGTCAGGCGCATCCGATTCGTACCCTGCGACTTCATCAAAACTGTAAATCATGCGTGGGCCTTTATCACCACCGCGGTGTCCAAAGTAAAAAAGCCGATTGACCTTATCGATAGAGACAAAGAGTGCATCGCGGTCAAAGATGGAATCGGTCTCTTTAAATGTTCTGCTGCGGCTTTCCAGTGTAGCCCAGTATTCCGCAAGTGCAGCTGTCGGTTGCTTTGCTGCACGGATGCCCAATTTTGAAAAGAAAAAGTTGCTGCACCCGGCACAGATCAAGCCGTCCGCGCTCTTCTCGCGGTTCAGCAGACCCAACTTGCCGCCGCAGACGGGACAGATACTTGCCATGATAACCACCTCACACATATTAAATACTGCATCAGATAGGAGGACACAATGAACGAAACAGACCGGCAAGGCTACATTGACGCTATTATCAAGCTTCTGGAACGCGCAGACCTGCGGGCGCTGCGCCTGATCTGGATCCACGCAAAAGGCCTTGTAAAATAGAATCAAGGTAGCAAAAGAAGGGAATCCCTTACGGGTTTCCCTCTTTTTTTTGCAGCTTTTCAGCCATCCGCTCCAAAAGCTTCCAGTCCTCGGGCTCCAGTTCGGCCAGCATCTCAACAAACCGGCGTTTGAAGTCGTCACCCTCATCCTCCGTGATCTCGGTAAGGAAGCTGGTGATCTTCTCCGATCTGGTGATCTGGTTGAACATCTCCCCTTCACCTGTCCGCAACCACGTCTCGTTGACGTTAAACTCGCGGCAGATATCGGAGATCGTTCTGTCACTGGGGGCTCGCGTGCCGCTTTCGATCATCCACATAAAGTTACGGGACAGACCTACTTGCTCTGCAAACTTCTCTTGCGTAAGGCCTAAGCTCTTGCGGACAAGCGCGATTCGTTCGTTCATTTACTTGCCCTCCTTACGCTTCATATTATAGTGCAAAAATCTAACTATGTCAACTTATTTTTGAGAAATTCTCAAAAAAATGCTTGCAAAATCTAACTGTGGGTGCTATACTAATCTCACAAGGTTAGCAAACGCAAGCAAACAGGAGGTTTGACATGGGTGATATTTATGATCTTGCAATTCACGCAAGACGCAACCGGGAAGTAGCTGATGTGGACGGCGTTAGTTATGTTGTACCCACAATGGGTTACAACTGGTTCCACTGGAAGGGATGCCGCTGGTCTGGCCAATGGATTCACGGCGCGGAAGCCGAGACGCATTTCGGCACATTACAAGTATACGACAACGGCACATGGCATCCAGTCGTTGCTTTTTCTCACGGTTATATGGGCCCGGCGGTGGACTACACCGTGGCCGGCGTGAAGATGTTTAAGGAGGTCTGAACGATGCTTATCAATATCGAGTATCTTGGCACAGACGGTCAGGTTTACATTGCTACGGCAGAGGTCTATGAATCCTCGGAAGCCAAAGCGTTTGCACAGGCGGTTCTGGACTTTGAAGCGTCTTTTACAGGAGTTGCGCACATTTTGAAGGTGAAGAACGTAACGCTTGGTGCAGACCGTAATTGAACGATTACCCCCGCCTGATGATGACCCTGTGGCAAGGGTCGAAACCACCCGGCAGCCAGCCGGGCAAGGTCGCGGGAGCCAACCGCAGAAGGAGATGATAATTTTGGCAAAGACGAAGAAGAACCGCACCGATCTGGCAGCAGAACGGTACAGCATCCCGGCAGATGGAGCACACGCAGCGGATACGCTCATCAACGTGCTGTTCGACGACTTAGAGCCGCAGGACAAGCTGTCCCTGCTCTGGATGGGCATGGGCATGGCAGCGGTACGCAAGAACGACAGCCAGAACAACCATGACGGGGTAGCGTAAGGAGGGCAAAACGGTATGAACAACGACAAAAAGCCCAGCCGCAAGCACGACTGGACTACAACAAGGATTCTGGCTTTGACGCTTTGCATTCAGGTTGCAACACTTGTTTTGCAGATCGTCAATCTGGTGCGAAAGCTTACATGAAAAGTGAAATTATCGCAGCAGCCATTGAAACAGTTGCCACGAGCAAGGATGCGACTGTAAGCCACCGGTTTACACGATTTTCCTTTGCCTGTTCGCGGTCTTTGATTTCCTGTTTTTGCTGGCTTTCTTCAAACTGCTGGCGCAGCTGCTTCAAATCTTCCGCATACCGCCGCTGTACCTCATACAGTGTAGGCTGCTGCGAGACTTGCGGACTGGAATAATTCACTTTGCTGGCGTTCAGAATGCGCTCTATTTCATCTGTACGCTGGTTCATGGATCCCCGCTGATTCATTTTTTCACCCCCTCCCGCTCAAGTATAGCACAGGAGGGGCAGAGTACAAGGAGGACAAAAATATGACAGATATCATCTTATCCACCCAACCTGATGAACCGTGACGGCTTTACGCTGCTGGCTATGGGTTTTACCGGCAAGGCAGCGCTGGAATGGAAGTTGCGGTACATCCAGGCGTTCAACGCGATGGAAAAGCAGCTGGCACAGCGCCCGCAGCTTTCCAGGGCTGAACTGATGGCGCAGGCTCTGATTGCCGCCCACGACGAACTGGAGCACAAAGACCGGCAGATTGCGGAACTTACGCCCAAGGGCATCTTTGCGGACGCGGTAAACGCCAGCAAGAAGAGCATCCTTGTGGGCGAACTTGCAAAGCTGCTGTGCCAGAACAGCGTGCAGATCGGGCAGAACCGGCTGTTTGTCTGGATGCGGGAGCACGGATACCTCATCAGAGACCCCAAGCGCAGCGACTACAATATGCCCACGCAGCGCGCCGTGGAGCAGGGGCTGTTTGAGATCAAGGAGACCACCGTGGTGCACTCCGATGGGCACACCAGCATCAACAAGACCCCCAAGGTTACCGGCAAGGGTCAGATCTACTTTGTGAACCTGTTTTTGAAGGGGTAAAGCCACGGCTGGCGCAAGGATACAAACTTATTTTGGAGGTTACTATGAAAAAACTGCATGTGAAAGCTACGTTTATTGAGCCGGTGCTTGGCACATGGCCCGCAAACCCCAATGTGGCCCGCGAGTTTATCGCCAGCAAGTCGCCGGATGCTGCAACCATCGAGGATGAAGTGGCGGCTCTTGGCCCTGATGCGGTAGCTGACAAGGGCATGACCGTTTTCCCGCGTGACCCGGACGGCAATCCGATTTTTTACGATTACCAGATCAAAGGCATGTTTAAGGATGCTTGCGGCATGCTTTCCCGCATCGGCGGCAAGACCGAGACTGGCAAGAAGAAGGCCGTGAACGAAAGCGGCAAGCTAACTGCTTACAAGAAGGTCATTGACGGCCTGATCTTCATTCAGCCCCGCATGATTCCGATTCTGACAAACGGAGAGATCAGCGACTGCCAGCGTCCGCTGCGTGCTCAGACCGCACAGGGCGAGCGCGTGAGCCTTGTAAACAGTGAGGAAATCCCGGCGGGCAGCACCTGCGAGTTTGACGTAATCCTTCTTGACGACAGCCACGAAAAGGTTGTGCGTGAGTGGCTGGATTATGGCATTCTGCGCGGCATCGGCCAGTGGCGCAACAGCGGAAAGGGCCGCTTTACCTACACTGCCTATGAGGTGAAGCCCTGAGAGCAAGGGCATGGCATTGACGGCCCTGATTCGCGGAGGCGATGAAAGGCTTGGCAGTGGCAAAGCACCGCTTGTCGCTGATAAGCCAAGCAATGGCAAGGCTGAGTTCGATTGGCCGTGCGATGCTAAGCGCGGCAAAGGCGTAGCGAAGCAGCGCGGGGCGTGGCAAAGGCTATGAGGTGAACTGCTGTGCAGTGGCAGCGCGTAGCATGGCAAGGCGACGGAGCAGCATTGAACAGCGATGAACAGCGATGGCAAAGCGAAGCTATGCGAAGCAAAGGCGCTGAGAAGCACAGACGGGCAAGGCGAAGGAATGGCAGAGAAAAGCGCTGATGTGATTTGCGAAGGAAAAGTGGTGCACCGTAACGATTTGCTGCGGCAATGCTTTGCTTTGGATGCATTGGCACGAAAGTAAAAGCATAGCAACGCGAAGAAATGCAAGTCAGCCTGCACGGCTGGCACACATCAAAGAAAAGAGGTTGAAGAAAGATGAAGGTCATACAGGGCACCTTCCGGCAGATTCCGTACTGGAAACTTCGGGGCCGGTTCCACAGCTGCGGCTACCGCGATCAGGAAGTCGCTAAGTATATCGGCATTGGCCGGGACACCATGAGCGGCAGGATGCAGGGGCACAATCCGTGGACAAGCGCAGAGATCACAGCAATGTGTGAACTGCTGGACATCCGACAGGATGAGATCGGGGAACTGTTTTTCCCCTCACTTGAGAAAGGAGAATCCGCATGAAGCTCAAATCTACTACTTACTACTGGTTGGCTGTCATTTTGGGCGGCGTTGGAATGGGCGCAGCTATGGGTGCAGAGGGCACCGCTCAGACCACCGGATACATCTCCGGCGCGCTGTTTGCTGTGTCGCTGGTGCTAATTTTGGCCGCTGTTCTGCTGGCTCGTCTGGGCTTTGCCGCAGAGGACAGGGAGAAAGCCGCAAAGCGGCGCAAGTACGGCAAGATCAACCGCACCCACGCCCGCAACCCGAAATACCCGGAGAATCAGGAGCGTGGGGCATGATGACGGCCAAAGAGTACGTTGAGGGCAAAGTCAAGTCCTACACGCGGCTTGCCGAACGTTGCAGGCAAGAAGCCGAAGCCTCAGATGACATTGTTGTCCGGGCTGGATACTCCGCACGGGCAAACGTCTGGGAGATGTGCGCCGAAGAAATGGACAACGTGCGGGAGATGCTGCAAGAGGAATCTGGGGAGGTCACGTATGCCTGACACTGTCCACCATGTCATGTGGTACACCGTGTATGATGCCAAAAACGGCAATCTGCTTGCATCCGGCACATCTGATATGTGCGCCCGGCGGCTCGGGTATAAAAGTGCAAACAGTTTTGCATCCTCGGTTTATCATTGCCGCAAGAAAAAGAGAAAGCCGCACAAGTATTCCTTTTTTCAAGAAGTCATAAAGCGCGATGAGGTGGACAGTCTGCCGCCGATACGCCGCAAAAAAAGAAGAGCCTGCCCGTGCGCCAACACGGACAAGCCAAAAGGGTGATGAGTCTTGCCGCCCATCACCACAAAAATACCACAACGTGCGGCAAACCGCAAGGAGGTAAAACGTGAAAACCTTAATTTTTATCGTTCTGTGCGCAAACCTTGGGTATATCGCCCTTGGTTGGCGGCACAACAACAGGAGGCGAGTGTATGTGCACGGTACAGATTTATGATGCTTGCGTGGACAAAAAACAATCCTGACTGCGTCTACATGGGAACGATCCCTACCGACCGTGCGCTTGCCTGCAAGAATGCCGCAGATGCACTCGGCAAGGCAATGTACGCGCTGGAAGTAGTTCTTACGCAGTCCAGCCTGTTCCCTACCGCAAAAGACCTTGCCATTGCGGCAGATGCCGCATACAACGTACAGCACCTATCGCTGCAAAACCGGTGTCGCGTGCACGGATGCCCGGAGGTGGCATACAAACATGGATAAAATGGAAATTTACAACAGCGCAAGAAAAGCCCCGCCGGAAGCCCTACGAAAAATCGCTTCCGGCCGCCTGAAGGGCAAAAGCGATATCAACCCTATGTGGCGTATCAAGAAGCTGACGGAACTTTTTGGGGCTGCCGGCATTGGATGGAAGTTCGATCCGCCGGTTTTTGAGGAGAAGCAGGGCGCAAACGGTGAGGTGGTAGTGCATTGCTTCACCTGCCTTTACATCAGGCAGGACGAGGAAAAGCCATGGAGCGCACCGATTCCCGGTGTTGGTGGCTCGCTGCTGATCGCAAGGGAGCAGGGCGGTTTACGCACAGACGATGACGCCTACAAAAAAGCCTACACAGACGCCCAGAGCGTGGCGTGCAAGGCACTTGGCGTGGGCGCAGATGTTTACTGGGAGGCAGACCCGACAAAGTACAGTGTGCGAACAGAGAGCGCACCCGCAGTGCCAAAGCGTGACCCGGAAGTGCAGGCAGCGCTGGACAGCACGCCGATGATCTTAACGTGTGCTTGCTGCGGCAAGCCGATACAGGACGCCATGTATAAAGGCAAGCGCGTTTCCAACACGCATATCGCAAAAACCACAAAGGAAAAATATGGACGTTTGTTGTGTTGGGACTGCGCCCAGAAGCAGCCGAAAGAGGAGAAAGGATTAGAACAACATGCTTAACGTCGTTGCTATCATGGGTCGCCTTGTGGCAGACCCTGAACTCCGCACCACCCAGCAGGGCACCAACGTGTGCACCTTCCGCATTGCCTGCGAGCGCAGCTATACCCCGAAGGGCCAGCAGCGTCAGGCTGATTTTGTGGATATCGTGGCATGGGGCAAGACCGCCGAATTTATCTGCAAGTTCTTCCAGAAGGGCAGCATGATCGCCATTGACGGCAGCATCCAGACCCGGCATTACCAGGGCAATGACGGCAGCAACCGCACGGCGGTGGAAGTTGTGGCGAACAATATCAGCTTTGCAGGCGCTAAGGCGGCAGATAAGCCCGCTGCCGCGTCCTACGAGCAGCAGACGTTGAATCATGTGCAACAGGCAAAAGCCGCGCAGATCGTCCCGCAGCCCGCCTACGCGCAGGGCAACATGGATGATTTTGCCGTGATCTCGGACACCGACGACCTGCCGTTCTGAAAAGGAGGAGATAAACAATGAGCGTAAAAGGATATAAAGTTTTTAATTCTGACTGGACGTGTCGCGGTAAACAGTATTCTTGCCCGGGAATCTTTGAAGAATTTGTAAGTCCGTCTGTCTGCAATGTGGGTATGCACTTCTGCAAGAATGCCGCCGACTGTTTCCGTTATTACGATTTTGACCCGAACAACCACGTCACTGAAGTGATCGCCCACGGTACGGTTGCAGAGGATGAGTATAAGTGTGCAACGAACAAGCTGGAAATTGTGCGGGAAATCCCTTGGGCTGAAGTCCTTGAGATCGTGAACACTGGAAAGGCTTGCACTGGACGTTGCAACAGCGGCGACCAGAACAGCGGCAACTGGAACAGCGGCAACCGGAACAGCGGCAACTGGAACAGCGGCAACCGGAACAGCGGCAACTGGAACAGCGGCAACTGGAACAGCGGCAACTGGAACAGCGGCAACCGAAACAGCGGCAACCGGAACAGCGGCAACTGGAACAGCGGCAACTGGAACAGCGGCGACCAGAACAGCGGCAACTGGAACAGCGGCAACCGGAACAGCGGCAACCGGAACAGCGGCGACTGGAACAGCGGCAACCGGAACAGCGGCAACCGGAACAGCGGCGACTGGAATGCTACATCCTTTTCCAATGGCTGTTTCAATACGGTATCGCCCAAAATCTATATGTTCAACAAGCCTACCGACTGGACGTTTGAGCGGTGGTTTAACTGCCGTGCCCGGCGTTTGCTGAACGATATTGACGATTGCCAGCTTGAATACGTTTATCTGTCTGCTATGACCGATGAAGAAAAGGCAGCGCACCCTGAAGCTGAAACGACTGGCGGTTATTTGAAGGAGCGCACCACAGCGGACAACGCCTGGAAGTGGTGGGCGGGGCTTAGTGCCGCTGATCGAAACGTTATCCTCAGTTTGCCGAACTTCGACGCGGCGATTTTCAGAGAAATCACGGGGATTGACGTAAGCAAAGACTGATACACTTCAAGAGCTGCGCTATCTGGCTATACGGGCGTGCAAGGAAGGAGGTGAAATCATACGGCTACAGGGAAAAGATACTACTGGCTAAAGCTCAAAGACAGCTTCATGCGGTCCGACGCGGTGGATTTTCTCATGGGTCAGAAAAACGGCGCAAACTATGTGGTTCTGTACCAGATGCTCTGCCTTATGACTATCAACACAAACGGCAGGCTTTCGCGGCAGATCGGTGAAGTGATCATTCCGTATGACGTGGACAAGATTCAGCGCGATACTAAGTGGTTTTCTACCGATACGGTGCGTGTCGCGCTGGGACTTTACGCGAAACTTGGGCTGATTTATCAGGAAAAAGACGGCACGTTGGTGCTTGCAAACCACTCGGAAATGGTCGGAAGCGAAACCGATTACGCAGCACAAAAAAAGTTGCAAAGAACGAAACAGCGTCAAATTAATGCAGAACACTGTGGACATTGTCCACAGGATGTCCACACAGACGTCCACAAAAATGTCCATACAGATATTAGAGATAAGATATTAGATATAGATAAGTCGTCGTCATCTAAAGATGACTCCTCCTATACAGGGACGAGGACGACGAAATCTCTAGTGGATTTTTTTCGGGAGAATGTCAGCAAGCTGAGCAAGACTGGAGAAAAAGAGCTGACCGGCTACATAGAGCGCATGGGCGCGGATCTTGTGTACGCGGTCATGGACAAGTGTGTGGATCTGGGCGGCGGCAGCTGGGCGTATGTCCGCAAGGCGTTGGAAGAAGCGGAAAGACTTGGCTGCAAGACCGTTGCGGAGTATAACCAGCTCTGCCCTATCGGCGGCAGCCGGGCAAAAGGCACACGCGTGGACAGAGCAGAGCCGTCCGGCAATGATATTTTAAGCCCGGAGCGCATGGCGCACAGCCGGGAACGTCTGCGGAAAAACAAGAAAGGGGCAGATGACCCTTGACAAATCCATGCTGCAAAGACTGCCCCGCCCGGTATCCTGCCTGCCATGACCACTGTCCGCAGTTTACCGCTTGGCGCATAGAACACGCAAAAGAGAGAAGTAAAACCTATCCAGGCATTGCAAGAGCAATGTCCGAACAA
>PPYE01432740.1_pt1 | contig 31918 bp, 30 predicted proteins | sample 1559881 | NCBI WGS metagenome assembly PPYE01 (sample SAMN08240022, study PRJNA423297) | Human gut metagenome, whole genome shotgun sequencing project.
GCTGCAGGCTGTTTACAGGCTAGCCGATTTGCCCTCGTCTCCTTCGTGCCGTTCCTCGCTTTTACGGCGGCGCGGCTTTTCTTCCGGTTTTTTCTCGGGGTCTTCCTCCGGTTTGGGCGGGGTGACTTTTCGGACCATCGCCCAGAGAATTTTGCGATCCTCCACTGTCTGTACATCAAAATGCAGGCCGCAAACTTCCACCGAGGGCGTTGCGCCGTCCTCAGGGATCGAAGGCAGGCAGCTCAAAATCAGGCCGGCTACCGTATCATAATCACGGTCCTCCGGCAGGTCGAAATCAAGTTCCTCCGCAAATTCTTCTACCCGCATGGAACCGGCTACGCGCCAGACACCATCCCCCATAACGGTCAGGTCTTGCGGCTCAGCCGGATCAAATTCATCAAATATGTCACCGACAATCTCTTCCAACAAGTCTTCAATCGTGATAACACCGGCCGTTCCACCGTATTCATCAACGACAATAGCCAAATGCTGTTTCTGTGCCTGCATATCCTTAAACAGTTGGTCTGCATGGACGCTTTCCGGCACAAAATAGGCCGGACGCAGCAATTCTTTGAGCGGGCGCGGGTTGGGGTCCTGCAGGTTCAGCAGGAAATCGCGGGCATTAAGAATACCGCAGATATCGTTGATATCTTCTTCATAAACCGGGTAACGGCTCAGGCCGGTTTCACGAATCGTATCCATAATGGTCTTGCTGTCTTCATCAAGCGGGAAAGCCGTTACTTCGGGTTCCGGCGTCATCGCGGCGCTGGCAGTCATGTCGTTGAAATCAAAGACGTTTTCAATCCATTCCTGTTCGTCCTGGTCAATTGTCCCCTGTTCGCCGCTGCTCTCAACCATCATGCGCAGGTCTTCTTCGCTTGCCGCGTCTTCTTCCGCTTCCACCTTCATGCCCAGCAGCCGCAGCGTGCCGTTGGTGCACAGGTCCAGCAGAACAAACATCGGTGCAAAGATAACGCTGACAACCTTCAGGACCCGCAGCGCCGGCACAGCAAAAAACATAGGTTTCTGCATTGCAATGCGCTTGGGAACCATTTCGCCAAAGGCTATCGAGAAGAAGGAGATGATGATTGTAATTACAATGGTGGAAATCACGCCAACGACGGTGGGGGGCAGCGGCAGCTTGAGGGTGTCAAGCAAAAAGGAATCCAGATAACCGGAAAAGTTCTCGGTACCGAAAGCGGCCGACAGGAACCCGGACAGCGTGATTGCAACCTGAATACCGGACAGAAAGGTGTTGGGGTTCTCAACAACTTTCAAAAGCGCGGCGGCGGTTTTGTTCCCATCCTCCGCCTGCTTGGAAAGCTTGATCTGCGACAGAGATAAAAACGCGATCTCCGAACCGGCGAAGAAAGCGTTAAGCAGGATAAACACAACCTGCAATAAAATTTGGGCGGCTAGGTTCTCCAAAAAAGACACTCCTTTTTCAATATGGCATAAGGATTTGATAAGTCGGACGCCCTGCGCGGCCGGGCGTTTTGCAGCAAAAAAAGGCAGAGCCTTGCATCAAAACTGACACAGGCTTTGCCTTGCTATTCGCGCTGATTCATCTTTCGTCGAGGGATACTGTCGCCGTCGGCGTTCATAAAAACGAAAGTCCTTTCCGCTGAAGATGTAGCAGATTGCCCTTTGGGCAAACGGGGGCCGCGCCCCATATAATACAGCAATTTTCTATTACTATACTACACGTTCGTTATGTTGTCAATAGTTTTCATGATACCACGGCCCGAACCGGCGTTGAATTGCGCCTGTGGGTTGAAATTGTGCCGGCAATCGGGTATACTATTTTGTAATAATTGGCAAACTATGCATGGAAAGCCCCATGCTCATAAAAAGGAGCTGTGCTACTATGTCACACACCGTACTTGTTACCGGGGCCGACGGATTTATCGGCAGCCACCTTGCAGAGGAGCTTGTCAAACGAGGCGAGAAAGTTCGCGCGTTCTGCCTTTACAATTCGTTTGGGTCGCTGGGCTGGATTGATACGCTGCCGCCGGCGATCCGCAACGAGATGGAGATCTTCATGGGTGATGTCCGTGACCCCAATGGTGTGCGCACTGCCATGCGCGGACAGCAGCGGGTGTTCCACCTGGCCGCGCTGATTGCCATTCCGTTTTCCTACCACAGCCCTGATAGTTATGTCGATACCAACATCAAGGGAACCCTCAATGTTTTGAACGCAGCGCGGGAGCTTGGCACCGAACGGGTGTTGGTCACCTCGACCAGTGAGGTGTACGGTACGGCCCAGTATGTGCCGATCGATGAAAAACATCCGTTCCAGGGGCAAAGCCCTTATTCTGCCACCAAAATCGGTGCCGACCGATTGGCTGAAAGCTTCTACCGCAGTTTTGATTTGCCGGTCTCGATTGTGCGGCCTTTCAACACCTATGGTCCACGTCAAAGCGGCCGTGCCATTATCCCGACTATCATTACCCAGCTGCTTGCGGGTCAGACCGAGATCAAACTGGGTAGTTTGACCCCCACGCGGGATTTCAACTATGTCAAAGATACCGCGGCCGGTTTCATGGCGATTGCCGATTGCCCCGAAGCGATCGGACGTGAGCTGAATATCGCCACTGGCATCGAACATTCGATCGGTGACCTGGCCCATGAGCTGATTGCGCAGATCAATCCGGCTGCCCGGATTGTTTGTGAGGCTGAACGCATGCGCCCTGAAAAGAGCGAGGTCAACCGCCTGCTTGGCGATGCCACCCAACTGCGCAATTTGACCGGCTGGGCTCCGCAGTATACGTTTGCCCAGGGCCTGGCCGCAACAATCGCTTTTCTGCGTGAAAACCTTGACCAGTATAAAGTAGGGCAGTATATCCTGTGAGCAAACAAAGCAAAGCGCCGATGCCGGCGCACAGGTTCAAACGGCATCCATTTGTCATTGGCGCGTTGGCGCTTGGGATTGCTGCAGCAATCGGGCTGCTCTGGGCCTATTACTGGCGTGTGTTTTTCTATTTGGATGACCGTTTCCCTGCATGGGGCACAACGGGCGGATGCATAGGATTCTGCCTGGTTGTGGCAGCCGCTGCGTTTCTTGTGCGGCGGCTGCGTAATCTTTCGGTGCGGGCGGCGGTGTGCATTTTTCTGTGCGGCATACTCTTTGCGTTTGCCAACCCGCCGCTGCAAACACCGGACGAAAGCGACCATTATCTGCGCACATACGCGATCTCGTTGGGCCGGTTTGATTTTGATTACAACCGCACCTATCCGGATGATGTCGCCAGCCTGCTGGATGCGTTTCCGGGGGCCTGGGTCAACGCGCATACCAGTGTCGGCATAGGCACAGACCCAGACACCGGCGCCGACAAGCCCTATGATACCGCCGGTTATGCGCTGAAGCAATATGGAGACGGCGGCCAAATCCAGAGCATTGCGGACAGCTTTGCCGCCTATCGGTCCAGTGTGTCCGATCCCGATTCAGAGCTTGCCCCTGTGCACGAACCGGTCAGTTTCTTAATCCTGCCTTTCCTGCCTGGCGCTGTCGGTATGGCCGTGGCGCGGTTGTTCGGGCTTGGCGCGCTCGGCTGCTTATATGGCGGGCGTATAGGCAACCTGCTGGCTTATACTGTGCTGTGCTATATGGCACTGTGGGCGGCCAAAAGGTATCGCCCGGTATTTCTCTGCATTATGTTGCTGCCCCTGTCCCTGTTTATGGGCGCTTCCCTGAGTTATGATGCCACGCTCCTGGGGTGCTACTATTTGATGGCTGCTCTATTGACCCGGGATTGCTGGACCACCCGCACAGCGGCAGTGTACGCCGCGGCCTGTATCTTTGTCAACATTGCCAAACCTTACCTGAACCTTTTGTGGGTCTTGTTGCCTTTGGTTCTGTTGGCGCCGGACCTTTGGAAGGCAAAAGGGCGGCGCTGGTTATGGTGTGTCGGCATGGCCGGCGGCTCGCTTGCTGCTACACTCGGGGTAGAGGTCTATGGCCGGTTGATGCGTCACAACTACCCGGTTATTGCCCGGCAGGGCGGGCAGGCAGTGGACAGTATTGCCCAGCTTATGTTTGTGCTGCGCAATCCGCTGCGAACCATCTCTGTATTTTTGGGCACACTGTATGAAAATGATTTCTTCCTTGGTCAGCTCGGTCTGTTCGGGTGGAAAGACCTGCCTATCTCACTGCTTAACCTGCTGGGGCCGGTGGCTTTGCTGGCAGCCGCCCTGCTCAGCGCCGGGCAGGGCCCCGGTTTGGGGCGGCGGCGCTGGGGCGGATTTGGCGGGTTTGCGGTTGTTTATATGGCCGGCGCTATGGCGGCCATGTACATCACCTACACTCCTGTGGCTATGATCCGCATCGTGGGGCTGCAGGCGCGGTATTTCCTGCCGGTTTTTCTTGTGCTTGCATTGCTGGCTGTCGCGCCGCTGCGCCGTGTGCTGGTCCCGCGGCTGGATACCGGGCGCGGAGAGCAGCTGGGCTGTGTGTTGTTTGCCGCCCATGCGCTGCTTGGCTCTATACTCTTATTTCAGCATTACTTTGTCGGCCCGTTTTATACGATTCCGCTCTGAGCCAGCCGGGCTGGTCACAGCCTTACCCTTAACGAAAGGATCCCGATGTCTATGCAGCTGTTTCCAACGCTGATCGGTTTGGTTTTGCTGCTGTTTTTCAGCGGCTGTTGTCTGGCGGCAGCCGCCTGTACCCATTATAACGCAGCTTTGCTGCCGCTGCCGATGTTATGCGGCTCGGTTGTGGTCTTGTATATTGCAGGGCTTTTGAACGTGCTGCACATCGGCCTGTTCCTGGTGGCCGGCGGTCTGTTGGCAACCGGGGTGTATTGCGGTGTGCGGGCTGGCCTTCGCGCAATGCGGGAAGCCGCCGGCAGCGCCGGTTTTCTGCTGTTTTTGTGTGGATCTGCGTGTATTTGGATCTTGTTTGCTGTGCGCCAGCCTTTGTTCACCCAGTGGGATGAATTCACCGCCTGGGGTTTGGCGCCCAAAATGGTGGCGATACGTTCAAGCCTGTATGTGGCCGACCCGGTAAACCTGACCGCTTCCTTTACCTACCCTGGCACAAGCCTTTTATCGTATCTATTTCAGTGTACCCCCGGCACTTTCTCTGAATGGCAATGCATGGCGGCGCTGGATATTCTGGCTCTGGCGGCTTTTGCGCCGGCGGCCGCCTTGCCGCGTGCCCGCTGGCCGCACAGTATCTTGCTGTTTGCGGCGGGCTTTTTATTGCCGTTTTTCTTTAACACAGCTCCTGTCGGCACAGCCAGTACGGTTTATCAGAACGCAATGGCCGACCTGCCGTTGGCCGTGCTGTTTGGCGGTGCTCTCTGTTTGTATTTTGCGGCAGGGGAACGCCGCGGCGGTTTTTATGCCGTGGGCCTTCCGCTGGCGCTGCTGGCAATGACCAAGGACATCGGGTTTGCTTATGGGCTGATGGCAGCGTTTATCATTGGCATTGACCAGGTATTTGCTATGGCGCAGGCGGCTTCACCCCGCCATATTGCGTACCGCATAGGGCGCAGCCTGGTACTTGCGTTGCCGGTGCTGGCTGTCTTTCTGAGCTGGAACCGTTACACGGCCGCTATGTCGCCGGACGCTGGCGCCTCAACGGTAGGCAGCGGCCAGATGGGGTATGCGGATGTTCTTCTGGGCGGGATTCGGCAGTTGCTTGGCATCGGGCGTGAAGCGCGCTTTGCTTCCATTATGCAATCGATGGGGGAGGCGCTGTTTACCCGCCGGGTCTGCCTGCTTGGGCCTCCGGTTGTGGTTCTCGCCCTCATTGCAGGGATCACCTTGGCCGCGTTCCTGTCCACTCCCAAAGGCAAGGCTCGCCGGCGGGTGGGGGCCAGTTTTGCTGCGTTTTTGTTCTGCTTTGCAGCGCTGTATCTCTTCCATCTGATCCTGTACTATTACAACTTTTCGGAAGAGGAGGGCAATGCGCTCAAAGATTATGAGCGTTACCTGCTGCCATATCTGCTGGGGTGGATGCTTACATCCATGGCTTTACTCGGCCAGAGCGCCGTGGCAGCCCGCGGGCTGCGCCGTCGCTTTGGCGCAACCATGGTCGGCCTTTCGTTTGCCGGGGTGCTGGTCGCTTTTCTCTGGCGCGGTATCCCGACCGCCGGTTTCTGGACGAGGGCCGACAGCCTGTATACGGTTCGAACTGACGTGAAAACCCGTGCCGAAGCCATGAACGAGGTACTTGATTGGAATGATCGCGTGCTGGTGATCAGCCAGGGGGATGACGCCACCCGTTGGTATTACTACAAATATGAGCTGACTGCCCGCGTTGTGAACGGATACGGCGGTGTCTGGTGGGGAGACGGTGACTACACCAGCCGATGGGACTCTGACTTCATGAACCTTGTTGAAAGCCTCAATTGGACGCTGTACGAATACCCCGCTGTTTGTACGGATGCTTCCCTGATCGCCTATATGGAAGAAAAAAATTGCGATTACCTCGTGTTGGACCGTGCCGACGACTATCTTGAACGGGAATTCAGCGATGTCTTCGAGGGCGGTATTCAGGCTGACCAGCCTGCTACCCTCTATCAATTCATGGGGCGCGACGCGGCGTATCCGTTTGTGCCGGTCGTCACAGCCGAAAGCGGGGTGAGCGGATGAAGCGCCTAAATCGATGGCAAGCCCGGCTGCGCCGCAAGGCTGATGCCGGCTCCGCGCTTGAACGGCTGTTTTCCCCCCGTGCACTGCTGGGATACTTTTATGCCCTTGCTGCGGTGGCCTGGGTTTTGTGGGTGCTCTTGACCGGAGCAATTCAGCTGGACCACAAGATGACCGGCAGCATGCGGCAGCTGACGCTGACGCCGGATGACCTGCAGTTTGAAAGCTTCATGAATTACGCCGACGATGAGTGGGCCACCCCGCCTGACGAACGTGAAAACTGGTATCTTTCTACCGACAGTGACCCGCATATTTTGTGGCAGGGGGAGGCGTTTGTTACTTCGGTGCGCCTTGAAATGGAACAGTTGCTGCCTCCCGGTAGCGTTACGCTGTACTACCTCAAGCCCGGCCAGCAGGACTACCGTGAATCTCAGAAGGTCTACGCCTATCTGGAAGACGGAGCATATGTGTTTGATCTGGGCGGTATTCTGGTCAGCGGGCTGCGTATTGACCCGGACAGTGTCGGAGGTGTACCGACCCGCCTGGTCGGCATAGAACTGAACCCGGCCAGACCCTGGTTCCGCGCCTGGTTGCCCACCGGCGGGCAATGGCTGCTGCTGTTGTTTGTGCCGCCGTTGCTGGCCGCCTGCGCTGGGCTGCTGCGCCAGATCTTTGCGGGAGATTTAAGCTGACGGCAAAACGATTGTCAGAACAAAGGAATCAAAATGGAATTTGTTTGTGTATTGGCTGCTTTGGCAGCGCTCTTTTTGCTCTGCGCGTTTTTAACTCTGCGCACCGGTCTGCATGCGGCGCTGGCCCCGCTGACCGCACTCGGCCTGGTGGTGGCGTGGCTTACGCTGACCGGAATGGCAGATGTTCTGCTTCCCGGCATCATTTTGCTGTACGGCGTATGCTGTGCGCTGGGTGTCTGGGCGCTTGTGCCGGCCAAAGGGATGCGTCCGGCTTACCGGCGTTTGCTAACACCGGGGTCGGTGCTGTTTTGGGGGCTGAGCCTGGCGTTTGCACTCTATTTCTTTTTGCGCCAGCCGATGGCAGCCACTTACGATGAGTTCAGCCTCTGGGCGACGGCGGTCAAGGTTACAAAGGTGGATAATCGCCTGTACCCAACCGCAACGCTCGGCACCCCTTGGGCAGTCACCCAAAACCCGGGGCTTGTGGTGTTGAGCTATTTCGTCTCCTTTTTCGGGCAATATGCAGACTGGAAGATCTACCTGGCCTACGATATCCTGGCCTTCGCGGTCTATGCCGCGGTGATGGGAGGGCTTGGCTGGCGGCAATATCGGCTGGCTGTGCCGCTGGCTGCAATCTTGTGGTGCGTGCCGTATTTTTTTACCGTCTACAACCACGAAATTTATCTGGTTGAAGTATATATGACTGCCTATGGCGATATTCCTGCCGGCCTTGTGTTCGGCGGTGCGGTGGCGCTTTGGCTGGCGCTTCGCCGCACCGGCGGGCCACGCTGGGCTGTGCTACCGGTACTGGCGCTGGCAGCCAACATCAAGGACAACACCTTTGTACTTGCCCTGGTGGCAGCCGGCCTTGTGGCGGTGGATGCCTGGCTGCTGCCGGGCAGGCCTTTCCGTCTGCAGCTTGCCCGGCGCACCGGGTTTGCCGCGGCCTGCTTCGCCATACCAATCGCGGTGTATTACCTTTGGAACATTCGCTATGTCGGGATGATTGTTGCCCAAAATGCGGCGGAAGGCGGTGCAGGGGAAACCAGTCTGCCGCTTTCTGGCGTAGTAATCAACGGGGTGCGCATGCTGCTGGGCGGCACAGGCGCGCCGGAATACGAGGCCCGCCGGGATCAATTCTTTACCGCAATTCGAGATATGGGCGCCCAGTACTTTACTTCGGCCGGGCGGATGAGCATGATCGGCCAAGGCATCGTCGTCACTGCCTTCATTCTCGCTGTTTTTGCGGTTGCGGCGGTATTGGCCGGGCGCAGCCGGCTTTGCGTACGCATCGGGTTGATGGCTGCTCTCTCGCTGGGGTGCTTTGGCGGGTACAATCTGGAACTGGCTCTTTGCTATGGATTTATCTTCAAGCCTGACCAGGCAGCCGTACTGACCGATTACAACCGCTATATCTACAGCTATTACATTGGTTGGTTCCTGATGGCACTGGCCTGCCTGGCCCTGGCGCTGCAACCGCGCATCGAGGCGCTTGCCGCCGGCGTGTGCCGACGTTTGCCGGGCAAACAGTTGGCTGGACAGGGGTGTGTATTTTTGCTGGCTGCCGCAATCCTGCTGCGGCAAAACCAGCTGGTGCTGCCGCAACTGACGGTGCTTGGCTTTTCGGACAGTGAATTCACCGACCGCCGCACACAGCGTGCGGAAGCACAGGAAGTTGTCCGTTACCTGAGCGATGACGATAGGGTTTTCTTCGTCTCACAAGGGGATGACGGGATGGACTGGTTTGCCGCTGTCTTTGATTTCTACCCGATTATTGTTGATTACTCCGGCGTTGAAAATAACGGTGGGGGCGGTACCTTCGGCTTGGCTGAACTTTGCCCTGAAGATGGCGTCGAAAACCGTTACTATCATCCTTATACGCTTGAAGATTTCGATGCGGCCGTGCGGGACAGTGGCTGCAATTATGTGTATATCCAGCGTCTTGACGACATATTTGTGCAGAGCTACGCCACACTTTTTACTGATGGGCTGCAAGCGGCTCAAAAGGGGCAAACTGTTCTGTATGAAGTCACCCCGGAAGGCTTTGCCCCGGTTGCTATGGAGGTGGTGACATGAAGCAGGTCCATGCCTTTCTGGGCCGCCGGCGCGCTATTCCGGTAATCTGTTATCTGGTCGCCTTTCTAGTCTGGCTGTTGCTGGGGGCAGGCGCAGCAGTCTCGGATACCATGGCCCGGGCCTCCGGTCGGCTGGAAGAGTTGACCTTGCATGCAGCTGATTTTGCCCTTGTGGATCTGACTTTGACCGCTTCGGACGCCGAGAGCGAAACCCTTGTCACCACAACCGGAGACCCGCAGATGATTTTAGAGGATCTCAGCGGCTGTACCGTGCGTACCATGCGGGTTTGGGCCAGTTATGAGGGGGATGCGCGGGAGATGTGCCTGTATTACACCACCCGGCCTGGAGAACCTTACAGCCAGGATAACCGTGTGTATCCGGCGCAACAGGATGACGGGAGTTATCTCTATGTTCTTCCGCGCACACAGATCGTCTCTCTGCGGCTGGACCCCTGCAGCCCGGATGAGGGGCGTACGGTGACTATGCATCTGTCGCGGATTGCCCTCAACACGGATGTCGGGGGATATTTCATCCCGAGTTGGTACCAGATCTTTTGCCTGATTCTTTATCCGGGGCTGGCCGCCGCATTGCTTGATTGGCTGCGCGCCGTCGCACTGCTTGCCTTGGCACGCAAAGCGCCAAGCGGCAAGACAGCCTCAGCGGATTGAGTCTGTATCATTCTTCAACGCAAAAGCCGGAGGCGGCCGCCTCCGGCTTTTGCGTTTGCCCACAGCTGATATTTTCCTCCCTTTATGGGCACACTGTCCTGTGAAAGGGGTGGGAGAATGCCGAATGACGATTTGAACCGCAGCCTTGCCAAGAACCTCTCCTTCTTAAAAGAAACATTTGGAAGCTCCATTGATTTTTACTATAAACCATTCCGAGTAGGGCAGGTACGCTGCTGTCTTGCAATGTTTACCGGCCTGTCCTCGCCGGAAAAGCTGACTGTCATGGCCCTTTCCATCCTGGAACAGGAGCGGATCTATTTTACCGACGGCCCCACCTTGGCGGATCACCTTCTGACCCAAAGCCGGATACCAACCGAAAATGCACCGATCGCCACCCGGGGCGAACTGGTTCAGCGCCTGGCCAACGGACTCGCTGTATTCTTGATCGACGGGTGTTGCCGTGCCGTGGCAATCTCTACCCAAGAAATGCCCCAACGTTCAGTCAGCACGCCGGACGGAGAAGGCAACATACACGGCCCGCAGGAAGCCTTTACCGAGCTGCTGCGCAACAATGTATCTCTGCTGCGGCGCCAGTTCCGCACCGCTTCCTTTGTGGCGGAAGCGCATACCGCACGCACACACGCCCGCACAGAGTACTGTTTGTGCTATGACAGCGCCTGCGCTGCACCTGACACAGTCCTGGCTGTCCGCCGTGAACTTGAGCAAATTGAACTGCCTGTTCTGCTTGACAGCACCTATTTCGCCTCTTTCCTCAAACAGGATAAACTCAATCTTTTTCCCGCGGCTGCATATACGATACGGCCCGCTACGGCCTGTGCCAGGCTGTGCGAAGGGAAGATCGTGATCCTTGTGGCAGGCAGCCCTTGCGCTATGATTGTCCCAAGTTTCTTTGCCGAGCACTTTGAATGTCTGGACGACTATTCTTCCGGCGCAGTTTTTGCAGGGCTGATTCGGCTGCTGAAGTACCTTGCTTTCCTTTTGGCCGTGTTTGGCCCCGGCTTGTATGTGTTGGCCACCACTTTTGCGCCTGAACTGATTCCTGTGCGGATGCTGGCCACGCTGGCGCTGGCGGAGCAGCAAACGCCGTTGCCTCCCATGCTGGAAATGCTGACAGTCACCCTTCTTCTGGAGATCGTGCGGGAGGCCGGCCTTCGCGCACCGCATTCCATTGGCCACACGGTTTCGATTGTGGGGGCGCTTATTATCGGGGAAACGGCGGTGTCTGCCGGCATTGTCAGCGTCCCTATCCTCACAATGGCGGCAGCAGCCACCATCGCAACGCTCGCCGTGCCCTCCTTATATGAACAGTCGATTTTGTTCCGTTTCGGTGTGATCCTGCTCACCGGGCTTCTTGGTGTCCCCGGGCTGGCCTGCAGCGCCATGATGATTTTGGCGATGGCCTGCGGCAGCGAGCCTTTCGGATACGATTATCTTTACCCGCTGATGCCGCCTGGCCCGGCCACCTGGAGAGACGGCTTTGTGCGCAGCATCTGGTCCCGGCTGGCAAAAGGGGGCAAGATTCATGAAACGTGAAAATCCCCGGCTGTCTACCGCGTTGCTGCTGGGACTGTTCGGCAATGTCCTGCTTTGTAGCCAAACCGCCTACTGGACTCGCATAGGGCTGTTGCTCCTTCCGGCCAGCTGTTTGGTCCTGTCCGGCGTTGCAGCAGCTTTCGCCGTTGCCTGGAGGCAGGTGGGGGATAATCGCCTGCTGCGCCGGGGCTGGCTGCTCATTTTGGTTGTGAGTTCTGCCCTGGAACTGCTGCGCATGTGGCGGTTGGTTGATACCGTGTACCCTGACAGTCTGCGGCTGCTTGGGGTATGCATAATGCTGCTGGCTCCGGTGATTTATCTGCGCCGGGTATCTTCCATCGCGCAGACAGCCAATGTTGTGTTGGCCTTCCTGCTGGCCGCGGGTTGTGTGATGGTCCTTTCCATCGCATCTGACCTGCACGTCGCAAACCTGCAAACGCCTTCCCTCAGCACCGAGAATATTTGCGATGCTTTACGCGGGCAACTGGTTTTGTACCCGGAATTATTGCTGCCTGCACTTTGGCCTGAGCATGATGAGTGTGCCCCGCGTACAGCGGTTCGGCTGGCGGGCGGCGGCCTTGCGTTTTCTGTGGGCGTCCACCTTGTTTTGGAGCTCTTTTTTGGCGCCGGGATGCCCACTCACGCGAACCCTGTGCATGCGGCAGCCCAAAGCGGAACACTTTCGCTGTTTGCCCGGCTAGAATGGCTGCAACTCGTACTGTGGTCCATGATTGTCACCATCAAACTGGCGATTTACCTCTATGCGGGCATCCGGCTGCTTGGCGGCCGTACCTGCAAAGGGGAAAACAATGCCGTGGGGCTGGACCGGTTCCCGTTCTATTTTGTTCTCATACTGCTTACTTGCATGGTGTTTCGTCAAACCAACCTGGCGGCTTTTTGGCAGGTGCGCAATCTGGCAATGGCTGGCTTTGCCTGTATCGTTCTGTTGAAAGGGGAAATCAGATGGCTTTTCAAAAACAGCACCCTGGAATCATCCTGATTCTGCTTGCCTTCTGCTTTTCTCTGGGAGGATGCGGCGCGCCGCTTTTATCGGAACGGCAGATCGTGCGAGCCGTGCTATTCTCGCAAACAGCAGAACGGGCGGAGGCGGTGTTGCTCCTTGCCAACACATCTGAAGCCGATGCGGAAACCTTTCATACTCTGTCCGGGGTTGGCCAAACCCCTGCCGAAGCGCTGAACCAGGCGCAGCAGGCTTCTCAGGGGCCCGTATTTTATGGATTGATGGACCTTGTTGTACTGCCGATGAACGCCAGCTACAAAGAAATTTGCAGTTATACCAGTTTGTTGGAGCAGACTGTCCTGCCCGCCGCGCGGATGGATATAATCTTGTGGCAGCGCGAAGGGCCGGCTTCCGTACAAGAGCAGGCACCGGCCCTTTATACCGCTGTCAAAGCAGCGCAGAAACAATACGGAATACGAAACGGCTTGTATCAGGTCACAGCCCAGTCAAATAACTGCGCCCTGCCGGTATGGCAGGGCGGGCAGTTTGGATTTGCCTGGTTACAAATGGATAAAAAAGCCATCCTCATTTCTGACGGGCTTCAGGCTCAGCTGGCGGCGACCCTGACAGGGCAAGGCAACCGCCTGGAAGTATGGCTGGGCAACGGGGACGTTGCCTGTACCGCACGCACTTCGGTGCGTTGGGAATCTGACGCGGATACCATCACCGCTGAGGTAACCCTCCATGACCTGACACTCACCAACCTGGATGGCCAGCCGCGCCTTGAAACCGAGAGCAGAAAGCTTCTTGAAGCGGAGATGCATACCGCCTTTGACGCTGTGCTCGGTGCAACGGTGCCGGTGCAGGACCCACTGCGGGTTCGCCTCTGGGCCTTCCAGCGGAACGGGGCTGCCAGAGAGCCTGCCACGGCAGCGCTTTCCGTACGATTTGCGGATTGATGCCCCCTCAGCTCTGCGCGGCACTTTCCGGCGTTGCCGTCAGGGTGGAAGGACGGTTCATGTACACAACCCGTCCGTCCGATAGGAAGGTTTGAAAATTATAGAGAATCAGAATCTGGTCGTAGCCTTCCTGGGCAATGGTGGAATCCAAACCGTACGCAAAGCTGCGAAGATCAACGACCCCAATCTTGGCATAGTTGGCAGTCAAGTAGGGAACAAAGCTGTTCGCATAGCTGTCCTTCACAACCAAAATGCTGCCTGTACCGTCCCCTTCAATCACGGAATAGCCGTTGTTGCCGTCAAGGAAGGCGGCATACTTATCATAGGTGTCAAATTTCTCCGTATTTATGAGCGGTTCGGTGCGCAGCGGTGAAAACTGCGCTTCGCCGGTTATTTCATAAATTGTCATCTGGTTGCTGAGCGGGTAGTATGTGATCTCATCCGGCTGAACGTTCCAGCGGCGGGTTGACAGATAGTGGGTACCCAGGAAGTTCGGCACGGTGGTCGCTTCATGGGCTGCGCGGTCAAACGGCGTCAGGCCTTGTTGCGCGCAGAATTGCTCATAAGCGAAGTAAGCGCCGAGTGGCGTCCAGTGGTGATCGGTTTTGAAATAAAGATACTCACCCTTATTTGTGCTGAATGTCTCTCGCAGATCCAGCACCCGGGCGGTAGCGGATACCTCAGAAAACACCGTGTCAAGCAGCGCATTTTCATCCATCATCGGCGCGCCGGCCGGCAGCATTTCCGGATAGATCACGCTGGCCGAAGGCGCCAGCAGAAAAGTGACCCGGCCAGGGTAACGTGCCGCAAACTCTGCCACCGCGGCTGTGTTTGTCTGCAGTTGCGTATGTTCGTCTTCGCTTGCAAAAAGTTTGCTGAACATCCAGCCATCCTTTCCCAGCAGGATGTCATTTTCTTCAACTTTTGCAAACAGGATATTGTTGACTGCGCTTTCAAGGTTGATCCAGCTGTCACGGAAAGCTACCTGGTCCTGCAAATAGGTTGCAAAATCGTCAAACCAACTGCCATCAAGCAGGGCTTCCCATCGAAACGCCGGCATTTGCGCCAAGCGACGATTCTCAAGCTCTGAGGTCACACGCTTGGGAGCGATCACGTTGAAGAGAGAAAAGCCTACGATAAACAGTCCAAACATGGCCAAAACAGCGCCTTGGCGCGGGCGCTGGCTGCGGCCCGGTTTGCGATAAACCCGCTTGTCTTCCATCCGGTATCCCTCCTTAAAAATCCGCGTACAGCGCCGTGGAGCCCGTGGCAGCCACCACAAACGCACAAGAAAGCACCATCACACCGGCAAAGACAAGCAGCCGTACCGGCGTGAACCGCCGCGTCTTTTCCCAGATCCAGCCGGGCAGCGGGGTCGCACACAGACACCCCAGCACGAGCAGCACCCCATAATTTCGAAGGTAATAGACCGGAGAAATCCCCCCCTGCGGAATGAACAACCGGTTGAGAAGCAGCCCCAGCGGTGACCCGGGTTGGTTTGAGGTGAATATCCCCCAGCCAAGCACCACAAAGAAAAGGGTATAAAACCGCGGCCAGATCCGACCGCGCTGTAAGTAGGGCAGCAGAAAACTTTTTTCAATCACAAGCAGTACAAAGTAGTACAGCCCCCAGCATATAAAATTCCAGTTCGCACCATGCCAGAAACCGGTCAGCGCCCACACAACCAGCATGTTGAAGATTTGCCGCGCCTGGCCGCGCCGGTTTCCTCCAAGCGGGATATAGACATAATCCCGGAACCACAGTGAAAGCGAAATGTGCCACCTGCGCCAGAAATCTGTAATACTGGTCGCCATATACGGAAGGTTAAAGTTGGCAGGGCAGTCAAAGCCCATCATCTTGCTCAAACCGTTGCTCATCTCTGAGTAACCGGCAAAATCAAAGTAGAGCTGCAGCGAATAGGCCACCACCCCAAGCCAGACCAGAGGGGTGGATGCCTGGGCCAGCCCAATGCCATCGCTTGCAATAATATCCAGCCACAATGCACCGATTGAATCGGCCAGAATCACTTTTTTTGCCAAGCCGAACACGAACAGAATGGCGCCTTCTTCTGCCTGGCGCAGGCTGCACCGCCCGCGGATGGTATGCAGGGCCGGCGCCATTTCACGATAGCGAACAATCGGACCAACAATCAACTGCGGGTACATCACCACATACGCGGAAAAATCTATCGGGTTGCGTTCCGCTTCCACCTTCCCGGAATAAACATCTGCCACATAGCTGATGAGTTTGAATGTATAATAGCTGATTCCCAGCGGCAGAATGTCCAAAAAGGAGAGCGTTGCCCAACCCACCCCGGCCACCTGGTTTAGCGTCTCGATGAAGAAATTGGCGTACTTAAAAAACACCAGCGCCGCCGCCGTCAGAGCAACAGCCAGCACAAGCACGGCGCGCCGGCCGCCCCCCCGCAGTTTGGACATGCAAAGGCCCGCCAGGTAATTGATGCCCACCAAAACGGCAATCAGCGGCAGCCAAGTAACGCCTGTCCAGCAATAAAAGAGCAGGCTTTCCAACAGCAGGACTGCGTTTTTCAGTCGCCCCGGAACCAGATAGTAAAGCAGCAGGGCAAGAGGCAAAAAACAGAACAGGAACACCACACTGTTAAAGACCATGTCGGCAAAATCCTTTCTATGTATGCGGGGAAGCGGCAAAACAAAGGCAGGCCACGCCCGGGCCGCATCCTCCCCGGTATGCACTGCAAGGGGTGGGGGACGGGCTCAAAAGGCAGCGGCCTGCCGGATTTGTCATCAATGTGCGCCCATGGTAATGGCTACGCCATCAGGCAAGTGCGCTTTCAATCGCCGTGTCGATTTCCGCGTAATCCGGGCCGCCAACACCGGCAATCACCATCACAACAAAGTTGCCACTGGACACAATTCGCGCTTTTTCCGACTGGGCGATTTTGTCAGCATATTCGGCGTAGAGCTGGTTGCTGGATAATGAATCTTTATAAGCAGTGAGCTCTTCAACCACAGCATCAGCCGTGCCATCCTGCACCTGCGCCGCAAAAACAAGTGCGCAGTCATCCTGGTTGTTGGTTACATCTCCCTGAAATGCAACAATATTGTCCATCGTCAGGTTCATTTCATACTGTACATCAAAGTCGGTCAGGGCCCGGGGGTTGGCCACTTCGTTCACCGCCTCAATCGAGGAGACGATCGAACTCAATTTTTCCGTGTCTGCCGCAGCCGCACTGTCTCCGCCTGCCTCTTCAGAAGCAGAAGAAGCAGTTTCCTCACTCGTGGCGGAGGATTCGCTGCTGGCAGCCGCGCTGCCCGAGGAAGCGGTGCTTTCACTGGAAGCCGCGTTGCTGCAGCCTGCCAGAACCGTCAATGCCAGAGCAGCGGCACAAAACATCGATACGAATCTTTTCATGATGGAATCTCCTTTTCCTACTATGGGTTTGGGATTAGTATGGGGCAACGGCACACCGTGCCATACAGCGATGTTGCCGCAAAATGATGCAGGGTTCCAATACTCTTATAACATACACCATTTGGGGCTTTTTTTCAAGGGGCGAGCCTTGTCAAACGGGGGCTGATCTTGTAAAAATTCCGTGACCAAACCCTGTGAGCGACAAGCTTGACAAAACCCGGCAATACGCCTAGTATGAGAGAAAACTTCCGACAACTTTTTTCACCCTTTCCAGATGGCAAAGGAGGACTGCATGCATAACAAGGCCACATATGAAACCGCTTTGCTGGGGATGCTGTTTGCCTTGGCGATGGCGCTGTCTTTTTTAGAATCCACCCTTACCCCTGTGCTGGGGTTGATGCCTGCTATAAAAATAGGACTGTCCAACATTGTTGTGATGTATGCGCTGCTGATGCTCGGCCGCCGTCCGGCCTTCCTTCTCGTTTTGCTCAAAGCAGGGTTTGCCTTTCTTGTGCGCGGCGCCACCGCAGGTTTTTTGTCTCTGTGCGGCGGCGGCTTGTCCTTTTTCACGTTTTGCGTGCTGCTGGCGCTTCCTTTTCCTGTCACCGGGTACATTTTTTCTGTTTGCGGCGCACTGGCCCACAACACAGGGCAGCTGCTGGGGGCTGCAGTTCTGCTTTCTGATAGGATGGCCCTGGGCTACGCGCCCATCCTGCTTGTATGTGCAACGGTAGTTGGCTCTGCTACCTGGGCTGTTTCTCACGCATTGTTCCCAGCTTTACAAAAGGTGCTGCCAGGCCGTGGAAGAGGAGAAAGCAAGATAAAATTTTAAGATGCTGTCCTAAAATAATTGCGGAAATCAGCTTGACTTTTGGTTCGTTCTGTGCTACCATGTAAGCAAGGCACAAGACCGTGTCTCATTGATCTCAAATAAGATGCAACACCGATTCGGAGGTAATGAAAATGGCTAAGTATGTTTGCACCGTTTGCGGCTATGTCGCGGAAGGCAGCATTCCGGAGTTCTGCCCGGTTTGCAAGGCGCCCGCTTCCAAGTTCATTGAGCAGAAAGAAAACACCTATGTCACCGAGCATGTTGTTGGCATTGCGAAGGATGCTCCGGAAGACATCATCCAGGGCCTGCGCGAGAACTTCACCGGTGAGTGCAGCGAAGTCGGCATGTATCTGGCGATGAGCCGCGTGGCTGACCGCGAGGGCTACCCCGAAATCGCGGAAGCCTGGAAGCGTTATGCTTTCGAAGAAGCGGAGCATGCTTCCAAGTTTGCTGAGCTGCTGGGCGAAGTCCTGACCGACAGCACCAAGAAGAACCTGCAGATGCGTGTGGATGCCGAGTGCGGCGCCTGCGCCGGCAAGATGGACCTTGCCAAGAAGGCGAAAGAGCTTAACCTCGATGCGATCCATGACACCGTCCATGAGATGGCGAAGGATGAAGCCCGCCATGGCCGTGGCATGCAGGGCCTGCTGGACCGTTACTTCAAGTAATTAGCGATTATAAACCCATTCGAAACCGTCCGGAGCATACGCCTCCGGGCGGTTTCGGCGTTTCACCGCTACTTGACAAGCAGCTGTGCAAAACGATATAATAGACAAACAAGCGGTGTTGGGGGTTCCGGCACCGCCTATTTTATGGAATCTGCCACTGCAAACAGAAAGGAAACATTATGTCCTATCGCCTGATCCGCCAGCAGGGGGCCGCCCGCCGGGGAGAATTTGTCACCGTTCACGGAACAGTCCAAACGCCGGCCTTTATGAATGTCGCTACCGCCGGCGCCATCAAAGGCGGGCTTTCTGCTTATGATCTCAAGGGAATTCGCACCCAGGTCATGCTCTGCAACACCTACCATCTGCACCTGCGCCCTGGGGATGAGACAGTCGCTGCACTGGGGGGACTTCACAAGTTTACACGCTGGGATGGCCCGATCCTGACAGACAGCGGCGGGTTCCAAGTATTCAGCCTGGCCAAATTGCGCAATATTACAGAGGAAGGCGTCACCTTTCATTCCCACCTTGATGGACATGCCATTTTCATGGGACCTGAACAAAGTATGCAGATTCAGGCAAACTTGGGTTCTACGATTGCGATGGCTTTTGACGAGTGTGTCGAGAACCCTGCCGAACACGCTTACGCAAAAGCAAGCTGCGCGCGCACTGCACGGTGGCTGCTGCGCTGCAAAGAAGAGATGGTACGCCTCAAACATGAAGGCAAAGCTGTAAATCCGAACCAGCTGCTGTTCGGCATCAACCAGGGGTGCACCTATCGGGATCTGCGCATCGAACATATGAAGCAGATTGCCGAATATGATCTTGACGGGTATGCCATCGGTGGCCTTGCTGTCGGCGAACCGGCCGAAGTGATGTATGACATCATCTCAGCCGTTGAACCCTATGCCCCCAAAGACAAAATTCGGTATTTGATGGGGGTGGGAACCCCCGGCAATATCATTGAAGCCGTGTATCGTGGTGTGGACCTGTTTGACTGTGTGATGCCAAGTCGCAATGCCCGGCACGGGCACCTGTTCACCTGGGAGGGCATCATCAATATCAAAAACCTCAAATACGAACGAGACGAGCGCCCGATCGACCCGCAGTGTGACTGCCCGGTTTGCCGCCGCTATACCCGGGCTTATCTGCGTCATCTGCAAAAAGCCGATGAGCTGCTTGGCATGCGGCTGGCGGTAATGCACAATCTTTACTTCTATAACCATTTAATGGAACGCATCCGTGAAGAACTGGACGCCGGCACCTTTGAACAGTTCCATTATCAGTATGCCCGCCTGCTGGACACCCGCATCTGAGCAGGCCGCATGCCGCGAGTTTTTTTCGCCCAACCTCTTGCACAAACCTGTGTAATTCAGTATAATCTTCTTATGTTGTAAATTCTTGACAAGGAGCCAATGAGCCATGATTCAATTTCTGGAAACCACCGTCAATTCCGCCGGAAGCATGATTACCCTTGTGCTGCCGATGCTGATTGTAATTGTCTTCTTTTATCTGATCCTCTATCTCCCGCAGAAGCGGCAGGAGAAAAAGGACGCCGAGATGCGCAATTCGATCGATGTTGGGGATGAGGTCACCACCATTGGCGGTGTAGTTGGCCGGGTCGCCTCGATCAAGGATGACACGTTCGTGCTGGAAACCACCAGCGACCGCGTCAAGATCCGATTCCGCCGCAGTGCGATTTCTTCGGTTGAAAAGCTGGACATCAACGTGAAGAAGGACAGCAAAGACGTCAAAGATGACAGTGCCAAGAAAGAGGCCGCCAAGAAGGACGCCGCCCCGCTGAAGAAGTAAACAAGTCACATACACAGCCGCCCCCTTGCATACGTTGTACTGCAAGGGGGCGTTTTCTATGAAAAAACAACATCGAAACAATCGAAAACCCACACGACGGTTGCCGCGCCGGCAGAATACTCAAAAATTGCCGCGCCCGGTATGGGCGGTGCTTCGCAGCTTTTTCGGCGGCGGCATCACCGTGGCCGCGGCACTGTGTGCCGAAGCATTGCTCTTTGCCAATACCAATCTGCCGTTGCATCTGGTGCGACCGGCAGCCTGTGCAGCCGCCTCGCTCGGGGCGCTTGTCACCGGATTTTTGGCGGCCGGCGCCATGCCCAAAATGAAGCTTCTGGGCGGGTTTGGGGCCGGCATCTTTTATGTGCTCTGCGTATTGGCGTCTGCTATGTGCACGGGCGGTATACCTTTGTGGAACGGCGATACCTTTTCGCTATTAACCGCACTGCTGTTGGGCGGTATGGCCGGCGGCGCAGCCTCGGCCCTTTGGGCGCCGCGCCGGGCGCGGGGGGCATAATGCGCGCCGCAAGGGCAGCTGCCGCGGAACAATTTTTTCGCCTGCCGCGGTGGCGCATAGCCCCTAAAGGCGAACTGCGCTCCGAACCACAATCCCACCGGCCCACTATTCGCAAAGATCGTAAGGAAGCTGGCCGCTGGCGGGCCGGGCTGATGTTTTCGACCCTTTTTTTGCTGGGGGATCTGGGCGGTGTTCTGGCCGGCCGTCTGGGGGGATGCACCTGGGGCCAGGAACTCGCCGCCTATTACAGCCAAGCGGAACATTTTGCGCACTGGACACAGGTATTCGCCGATCTGTACAGCGGGGCTTTTCTGCAATGCACCATTGTTTTTCTTTGCGGTTTCAGTGCACTGGGCCCCGGGCTGATCGGGTTGTTTCTGGCTGGCAAAGGTGTGATGCTTGGGCTCTGCGCTGCCGGTGTTTACAGCAACGGCGGCGCGCACGGCCTTGTCGTGTATTGGCTGCTGACCTGCCTGTCGGATCTAATCCTGCTTGTGCTGCTGCTTTGGCTGGCGCTCTCGGCACAGGCCCTTGGGGTAACGCTGCTGCACGCTTTGCGCGGTCAGGCGCCGCACACGCGGCGGGCACCAATTTCAATGCTGCAACGTTTGGTTCTTAGCTATCTGGCGGCGTTGCTGATTGGCGCGGCGGGGTGCCTGGTCGGGGCCGGGTCAGCAGTTCTCTTCGCCGGAGTCCTCCTCTGAACGGGGCGGCGTATAGCCATGCCGGGACAGGGGAGATGCCTCCACGGCTTGCTGCAGCTGTTTTTGATTGATATGGGTATAAATCTGGGTTGTGGAAACATTTTCATGCCCCAATATTTCTTTGAGCGCCAGCATATCAACACCGCCCTGGTACATCAGGGTTGCAGCTGTGTGCCGCAGTTTGTGGGGAGAATATCCGCGTCCGGACAAGCCTGCGCTCTGCAGGCAGCGTTCCACAATTTGCTGCACACGCCGCGCTGTCAACCGCTTCCCGGTACGTTTGGATACAAACATTGCACTGCGATCCACAAGATTGGGCAAAGCCGCCCGCGCCGGCAAATAATGCGCCAGTGCGTCCTGGCAGGCGCTGTTCAGGTAAACGAGGCGCTCTTTGCTGCCTTTGCCAACAATACGGATCGTATGATCACGATAGTCTCCCAGATCAATGGTGATCAGCTCGGCAAGCCGCATGCCACAATTTAAAAAGAGCGTCAATATGCAAAAGTCACGTTCATAAAAGTCGCTTTGTATATGGTTTAACAAAGTCAGCGCTTCATCGGCCGTCAAATATTTGGGAAGGCTTTTCTTGGGCACGCCGAGCTGGATGTTGGCGGTGGGGTCCTCACTTAACTGATTGACCTGGTTGCACAGGTAGCCAAAAAAGCCGCGCAGTGCCGACAGCTTTCTTGCACGGGCCTTGGGGCCGTTGTCGTGCGCGCGTGCGTAATCCAGAAAGTTCAGGATATCCCGTTTCTGAATTTTGGCAATCTGCTCAAGGCGGATACCGGTCAGGTCAATTTTTTCGGGCGGAGTATCCGCATCAACCAGTTCCCAGACAAGCATCATGTAGCGAAAAAAGCTGCGCAGGTCAATATAGTAGCCGTTGATCGTGCGCGGCGAATTCTGACGCACAAAATCAAGATAATGCAGGTATTCGATCACTGCATCCGGAACATCAAGATATGGCGCGTGCCGGTCAGGGTGCGCTACATCTACATAGGTGCTCATAGTGAATCTCCTATACGTTTCATATGCTTTTCAGGCAAACAGTTGTGAAGGGGCCTATCCGCCATTCAGAAGGTCCGGCTTCTGCCCCATATTTCGCTAAACTTACATTTAGCGAAACGCTGCCCGACGTCCCTACTCTAGCACCTGCGCCCCTTTTTGTCAAGGGCCTTTTTTCTGCGGCAGCAGATCGGCGACTTTTGGCAGGCGCGGGAAGCTGCGCGGCCATGCGGGCAGCAGCAGGCAGCGAGGGGGACACCACCCCCCCGCCCCGCCTCAAGGCGGGGAGCGCGCCTCAAGGGGCAGGACGCGGCCATGCGGGCAGCGGGCGGCGGCGGTAGGCCCGGCCCAGCGGAAGGAAGCAAAAGGAAAGAGGCCCGCACATGCGGGCCTCTTTCCGAGAACAGGAGTGTAACATGCACGTCCTGCCCCCGTCGGCGCACCTTTAGCTTACCACGTCCCGCAGCGTTTGTCAAGCGGGAAGCTCCACCACGCCGGAGGCCTCACCGCGCGCAGGCCGGGCACTGCGCTGCCCGGCCACCGCGCTACCCCGATCTTTCCGCCGCCCTCGGGGCGGCGGTGCTCCTCACGCCGGAGGCTGCACCATGCCGGAAGGCTGGCCCGGCGCAGCCGCACCTTGCGCGGCTGTGCCGGGCTATGCCAGGGAAAGCCCTGCTGGCCCCTGCGCTCCCTGAAATGACCCCCGGCCGGCCCCAGGGGGGCCGGCCACCCCCTTGATGCACTCGGCTGGCCCCGCTGGGGCCAGCCGCCCGCGGTCTGTTCTGTTTGCCTCCCGCGGCTCCGCGGGCCGGAGATTACCGGCCCGCTCCGGTGCGGGGGTCGCCGCGTACCACACCGGGCCACCCTGCGCAAGGGTCTAGACCCCGCCCGCCCGCGCGCGGGCGGGCGGGGCGCTGGCGCGCCCTTGCGCAGGCTGTCCCGCTGTGGTTACCTCGCTCCGCGCCTCCGCACTGCCCCGCGCAGCGGGGCGCGCGTCGGCACTCCGCTAGCGGCTCCTCGCGCGGCCCGTCATAGGTGGGCCGGGGCAAATTGCCGCATGACGGGCCTACGGCAATTCGCCCCGGCCTGTTTGGAGTGCCCGCTACTATACGCGGGCACTTTCGGCCTCCGCCCGCGCGCGGGCGTCGGCCATTTCGACGGGCCGCGCACTTTCCAGGTGCATCCGTCGGCAGCCCCCGCACAGCGCAAGGCTCGCCGGGGCCGCAGGCCGGGCACTGCGCTGCCCGGCCACCGGCCCCTTTCGCCATCCCGGGGGCGTCTATAGCACATCGGGGAGACCGGCGTCAACGGCAAGGCAAGTGCTGCGCACCATTGACGCCGGTCTCCCCGATGTGCTGGGAGCAGACAACCGGGCGTCGGGCACCTGTGCCCAACGCCCGGCCACTACGATTTTGGAGGTAGCCCCTATGATTTCAGCCCCCGCCCTTCCCGCCGATCTGCTGCCCTACGCGGAGCACCTGCTTGCTGACCTGCGTGTTCTCGCCGCGATGCAGCCCGCCCTTGACGCTTACGCCGCCGAACGCCGCGCCGCTGTGCGGGCCGACCCTGGCCGCGCCGCGTCCTACTTGCCGTCGCGCGAGGAAGCCGCGACCCGCGACGCTTACGACCAGATCAGGCTGCGCGCGCGGCGTTCGGCTGCCGTGCTGCACGCCTGCGGCGCTCTGTCCGACACTGTGCTATCGCACCTTCTTTGATCTGCGCCCCATCCGGGGGCCGGGCTTGCCCACCACGCGGGCAAGCTCGGCCCCCTCTGTCTTGTCGCTTAGGGCGTAGAGCATGGTCACCGCGATATGCTCCGGGTCGTGGTTGAGCGCCGCCCCCGTTCGGGTCAGGCTGCCGGTGCGGTGGTACTCGGCGACGGCGTAGACCTTGCGCCCGCTGTGTGGGCTGATCTGCTGTCCCTTGCGTATCCGCCCCGTGCGGGCGAACGTGGCGGCAGCCCGCTTGACGTCCTTGTAGACCGCCGCCCGCGTGCGGTGCTTCTTCCAGTCGAGCCGCCCTTCGAAGGCCCAGACCCGGCCAGCCTGTGCCAAAATCTGTAACTGGAGCCGCCTCGGCAGGTACACCCGCCGAGTTTTGCCCGTCTTCTGCTCCCGGACGGTGAACCGCCCCCGCTCGACCTGCTCCCGCGTGATGCCTAGCGCATCCGAGACCCGCAGCCCCGTGGCGAGAATGACCTCCATCACCAGCCGGTTAGCGGGCATCAGTGCCGCGAGTACCAGCCCCAGAGCATCCGGCTCAACCCACTCACTACGCGCCATTCCGTCTCTACTCTCCTTTCCCGAAATTGTCAACTCGGCACGTTCAGCCGCTTGGAAGGCCCGTCAGCCCCACACCCGCAGCGCGGCCATGTGGCCGCGCTCCCCGGCCCCGGACGGGGCCGGGGCCGCCCCCTCTCGCTTCGCTCGGCCGGCGTGCGATACGCGCCGGGATTTCTCAGCAGTCTTTCTTCGCCCGTCGCGCCCAGGGGGCTTTGTCCGGCGGCACCCAGCCCTGCGGCTGCCCCACCCACTCCCACGCGGGCCGGGCTTCCTCGCGGTCTGCGTCCGGCAGCGCCAGCCGCGCCACGTAGGCAGCCACCGGCGCGAAGGCCGCCGCGTCGAACTGCACGACCCTGCCCGCCTGTTCCAGGAGCTGCCGCATCTTGGCGGCCTTACGCCGTCCCAGCTCGCGCAGCCGCTCGGGTGCGTCCAGCAGCGTGGCGAGGATGAAGCGGTCTGTATCTGTGAGCTGTGCCGCCTCTATCGTCGCTTGGTAGTCGTCCAGGCGGTACACCACCGGCCAGACGTGCGCCACATCCTGCGCCCCCCATCCACCAGCAAGCGTCAGCTCTAGACGGGTGCAGGCCGAGGCTAGCCCGGCCTCGGCCTGCTTGTTGTAGAGCTTGCAGCGCCCCGGCGCGTTGCGCTGCCCGATGTACTGCGTGCAGTCGCTCGCGCTCTTGGTGTGCTCTTCGTACAGGCGGGCGTCCTTCCGCAGCCGGTAGGTCTCGCGCGGTGCCGGCCAGTCGATGGCCAAGTCCCACGCCTTCACCTCGCAAGGCTCGCGCAGCCTTGTGCGGCTCCACAGCTCGGCGCGCAGCCACGCCAGACTACGCTGGTCGCCAACCTTGTTTGGGTTCCACTCTAGCTTGGCCCCATCGCTCGCCTTGCCCTTGCCGTACTCGTTGAGACCCACGCCCAGCCAGTAGCTGTTACCCTCGGGGGCCAGCACCCGAAACTGGTTGCGGTACGTCCCCGGGCGTCGGCTCTCCCAGTGCTCTAGTTCTATCCAGTGTGCGCACCCCAGGGCGAACAGCAGCTCCTGGGCCTCGCCGTATCGCAGCCGGTACACCACCTGTACCTTGTCGCAGCTGTACGTCCCGCCGTCTCTGGCCTTGCCCTGTACCGCGTAGCTAAGTGTGCGTTTTGGTACGTTTTCGGCCCCTTTTCCGGCCTTTTCGGCCCCTTTCGTGTACATTTGTACCCAACAAGCGCCCTATTAGATCTGGGGCGCTGTGCCGGCCAGCCCCAGCAGCGACAGCTTGAGCTTGCCGTCCCGCTCGGCCAGCCCGAGCACCACCAGGTCGCCTGCGTGCACTTCGGTGCGGCTGTACAGGCTGCCCACCCGGCCCCGTGCGTCCGGCAAGTAGATGCGGTACATAGACGTGTCCGGCTCCCCGTTTTTGCCCCGGAAGATTTCGGGGCACACCGAGAGCACCCGCACGATCATGCGGCCTTCATCCATGGTGTGCGCCCCCTTTCGGGCCAAGCCGTCCGTACACGTCCAGCATAGCCTGCCGCGCGGTGCGCAGCGCCTCGATGCTCTCGGCGTTCCAGCCTTGCAGCGTCTCGCAGGCCACCCCCTGCTCCACCAGGTTAAGCTGCACCTGCCCTAGCATGTCGATAACAAGCAGCAGAGTTTCCCGCTCCCAGTAGTGCCCGGCACCCTGTGGCCGGCCTCCCGTCGTCCCACCGTGTCCGCGTCCGTTTTTCCTGTTCTGTCTTTGCATCTTTTGTATCCTTTCCGGGGCACGAAAAAAGGCCCCGACTTTTTTCGTCGAGACCCTAGTCCGCGTTTCCGCTAAATGCAAATTTAGCAAAATCAAAGATTTCGCCAAATTTGAACATTTAGCGAAATAGCTGATGCCACATTTACTATACCACTGCCTCTCTCCCATTGTCAAGTCTTTGGGCAACTGGCTGGCGCCGTGTCGGGTTGTGTCTTGCTGCGGCTTGCTGTGCATGGAAATAAGCGTCAAACAGCCAGCCGGCAGTTCTGATCCGGCTGGCTGTTTGCTTCATACTATTGGAAAGTTGCTACATCAGCTTTGCGAGTCATCTTCATCGTCGAGATTGTCGATGCGGCCTTTACCGCGCACATAGAACGGCTCGCTATCCCGCATGCCTTGTTGGCCTAGCGGCGTATCCGATGTTGTGATATTAATCTCCATCTTACGGTCAGGACTCGTCATATAGCCGCGCAGCGCTTTGGAAACCGCCAGCAGCATTTGATCGTCCCGCGGTGCATCAAGCACAAGCAGATAGTACCGATCTGTATCGTTGACCAGCATCACCTGCAAGTAAGCGGCCGCCACCTTCTGGTTGTCTGCGAGCGCTTCACACAGCGGGTCAAGCAGCTGGTCCGGATAGACGCTTGGCTCCACAATCGTGATCTTATCCCCTGGCTTGACTTTTGTCTGCCGCAAGCCGGCTTGTGCACGGGCCACGGCTGCATCGTGCTGCTGCTTGATCGAAGCCACCATTTTGGATTCAAAGCGCAGGTTATCCCCAAACGGGTCAACGACAAAACCGGACACAGCGCTGTTTTGCTCCAGCATCCGGGCATAATCGTCAAAACGCAGCACCATGACCTGGTGGATCGGACCCTGCTTCCATTTGCGAAGCTCTTCTTCGTTGGAAAACGCCGGGAAATATGATTTGCCATCCTTGGTTTTGATGAGCGAGAAATTGATGCGGGTGTTTTTGGGCACAGCGATGCGGCCGTTTGCATCCGGTTTCGGGGCTTCAGACATATCCACACGAGCCGGCGCAATCAGCACAGCCCGGGTCAGCGCGTTGATGACGACATTGAGGTTCTGCGCGTTATTTTCCGCCCGCAACGCTTTGGCGGCTTCATTCAAGGCCGGATTGGAAACCGGTTGCTTGGTAGCCGGGTTAAGGATGCGCATGGGCTTAGCAGCCGGCTTTGCCTGGGCGCGCCCTTGGTTGTGTCCGTTCTTCTGGCTTTCCTTGTTCATGGGTTCCACCTCTTCTTTATGTGTATGATGAGCGGCTCAGTCTTTGAGCCTGATGGCGTTTACGGCCTCCCGCAGGTAAGACACCCCGATGAGTTTCAGGCCGTGAAACTGCCTCTGATCGATCATTTTCAGGTTGTGCTTGGGGATGATGGCGGTATCGAACCCGACGCGCTGGGCTTCCCGCAGGCGCGTTTCCAGATGCGGCACGCTGCGCACTTCCCCGCCCAGGCCCACTTCGCCAATTGCCAGGGTCTTTTCGGGTATGGGTAAATCCAGCAGGCTCGAAACCATGGCCAGACAGGCTGGCAGGTCACAAGCCGTCTCGTCAAGCCGCAAACCGCCGATCACGTTGAGATAAACATCCTGGTTTCCGAAGAACTGTCCTGTCCGCTTTTCAAGCACTGCCAGGAGCAGGTACATCCGGTTGTAATCAAAACCGCTGGCTGTTCGGCGCGGGCTTGGGAAGGACGTCTTTGTGACAAGGGCCTGGATTTCCCCCAGCACCGGACGGGTCCCTTCCATCACACAGGCTACGCAGGTGCCGCTGATTCCAAGCGGGCGGCCATCCAGCATGACTTGGGACGGGTTTTCAATCTGTTCGAGCCCGCGGCCTGTCATATCAAACATCCCAATCTCATTGGTTGATCCATATCGGTTTTTCACAGCGCGCAGCACACGGTAAGGCAAGGTTTTGTCCCCCTCAAAATAGAGCACTGTATCGACAATATGCTCCATAACTTTGGGGCCGGCGATCGCTCCGTCCTTGTTGACATGGCCGACGATGAAGGTTGGGATTTCCAGGTTTTTGGCAACGTTCAAAAAGCGGGCCGTACTCTCCTTTACTTGAGATACAGTACCGGAAGAAGAGGAAATATCCGCGCAGCGCATCGTCTGGATCGAGTCAATCACCACAAGGCCCGGCTTGGTCGCTTCAATCAGGCCGCAGATCTCATCCACATCGCTTTCTGCCACCAGTGAAATGTTATCCTGCGGCACATCCAGTCGTACCGCCCGCAGTTTAATCTGGCGGACTGATTCCTCTCCGGTGACATACAACACATCCAGCGAACGGCTGACTTCGCCACAAAGCTGCAGCAGGATTGTGGATTTGCCAATCCCCGGCTCACCGCCAATCAACGTTACGCTTCCCAGCACAATGCCGCCGCCAAGCACCCGATCCAGTTCGCCAATCCCGGTGATGATTCGGCTTTTTTCCTCGGTTGTGCTGACATTTTTGAGTTTGAGTGGGGTCAGGCTTGTCTGGCCGGCAACCCGTGCTGGCGCCGCAGCGCGGCTGCCCGCCCCTTTAGGGGGTTCTGCCACGACATCCTCTTCCATCGTGTTCCACGCACCGCAGGAGGGGCAGCGCCCAAGCCAGCGGGGGCTTGTCTCTCCGCATTGGGTACAGACATAGATTGTCTTGCGTCTATCTTTTGCCATCTCATTCCCCTCCCCTGTTGCGTCTTTACTATTATATCCCAAACGCGGCCAATGGGCAAGGGAAAACGCAAAACGAGGCGGTCTCCCGCAGGGGAAACCGCCCAGAATCAGGAAAGCAGTGATCAGCGCATGCCAGCCGTATGCAGTTCAGCGCCCCTTGCCGGGTTTGCCTCGCAGCGGTGTGCGGTCCCGCGCAGCGGCCAGCAACGCCAGCCCCAGCGCCACCGAAACCGCCAGCCCGGTCAGCGCGATTGGTAGCTGCGCGCTTGCAAAATAGAGCCCACTCTCTGCGGTCCAGGGCCACAACGCCATGCCGGCCGACAAAGGGTTTCTATACAGGAACTCGCTGTGCTGAGAAAGCATCCCGCCCAACGAACCCCAGAAAAAGGCCAACACAGTTCCGGCCGCCATACTGCGAGGGAACTGCATGACAAGAACCAGCAAAGGCAATAGCGCAAGGTTTGTCCACAAATTGACAAACAGCATGGAGAATGCAGCCTCAGCTGCACCTCCGACCGTCAGACCGGGGATGCCCGTTAACGGGAAGAGCAGCAATGCGGCCAGAAATTCAATGATTGATGAAACAGCTGTCAAAGCCAGACCTGCCAGAAGCTTGGCCGCTGCCAGCCGCCGGAAAGAAACCGGCAGCACCAACAGGTTTCTGAGCATACCGGATTGCCGTTCCCGTTGCATACTCTGGGCCAGCAGCAAAGTCAAACAGGCCGGCATCAGGTAGTTGGCCGAAACGAACAGCGTATTGGCCACAACAAGAGGCCACGTGTATTCAGTGCTATCCTGCGCTGTCGCGATGTAACGGCTGTCGGCCACCGCCACCAGCAGAGTCAGCGGCAGAATCGCCACGTTCAGATCACGGCGCGATTTGCAAAATTCAGCCCGAAGCAAAGCTCCCACCTTTGATCCCCTACCTTTCCCACCGCGCATAAGCGCGGGCTGTCAGCAAGCCAAACAGGCCGGCTATTGCCATCAGCACCACGGCAAGCTGCCAGGGGGCAAACCGATAACTGCCATCCGCGCCTGACTCGGCGGCAAACAGGCAGCGGGTGATTAACCCACCCGGCGTCCAGAACACAAGTTGCTGCCAAAAAGGCCGTGTGCTGAGCGGCGGTGGCAGAACCGACATTTGCATCAGGACGTTCAGGCTCAGGAAGCCATTTACCACGCTGTACAACAGCGCGGCCAGCAGCGAAAAAAGGTGCGAACGGCGCAGGAGAACCACCAGCCAGACAAGCGGCAACGCAGCTGCGGCCTGTAAAATGCCGTCCAGCAGTGCCGTTCGCCAAATTGGCAGTGCGGTCTCGACATATCCGCCGCAGAGCGCAGCCCCGGCAAACACACAGCTCCCGGCTGCGAGAAAAGTGACAAAAAAGACAAACCAGGTCAATACCAGCAGCTTGGCGGCAGTCAGTGCGCCGATGCGTACCGGCACCGTGCGCAGCTGCTTGAGGGTATCACACTCCGTTTCCAGATAAAACAGCCGGGTTGCCAGCAGTCCCACCACCACAGGCAAAAGAAAGGGCAGACCAAAGGTAACCAGCATCCCGATTGTGTTACCGTACACTTCCTGCGGGGTAATGTTTCCCTGTGCAGCCATCAGGCTGCCAAACGCCGGGAACAGCACGGCAGCCAGGCATAAAAATGGCAGCAGCCGCAGGCGGCGCAGTTTGCGGAATTCACATTGGCAAAGCCTAAGCAATCCCTTCACCCCCTGTTACACGCTTGAAATACGCTTCAAGCGTATCTTCGCAGCGTCGCAGTTCGGCAACTGAGAGATGATTTTCCATAAACACACGGTTTATTTCATCAAGCTGCACGTCCAAATCATACAACCGCAGCGTATGGTCATCCACCACATCAAAGTTTTGTGTCCGCATCGCTGTTTCCAGCAGGCGGGCCGCTTGCGCTGCATCCGAAACGCCAATCTGAATGTAGCGCCTGTTGCGGCGTTCCAGTTCTGCAAGGGTTTCCTCCTCAAGCAGGTTGCCGTGATCTATGATGCCAACATCATCGGCCAACTGTGCAATTTCGGATAAAATATGGCTGGAAAGCAAAATGGTTTTTCCCTGGTGGTGGCACAGGTCAAGCAGAAAGGCTCGCATCTCGGCTATACCGATCGGGTCAAGCCCGTTGATCGGTTCATCCAAAATCAGAAGCTCGGGGTCGTGCAACAGCGCCATGGCCAAGCCCAGGCGCTGTTTCATCCCCATTGAGTAGTCACGGGTCAGTTTTTTGTCCTGGTAGGGCAGCTCCACGAGTGTAAGCACATGCTTGATCGCTTCGCGGCGCGGCACACCGCGAAGGTCGGCAAACAACGCCAGATTTTCGGTTGCGGTCAGGTTGGGATAAAAACCTGGCGCTTCAATCAGGGACCCCACCCGCGGCAGCAGCGCGCGTTCATTGCCGTGAAGCGGGGTGCCAAACAAACGTACCTCGCCGGATGTCGGCTTTGTCAGTCCCAGCAACATCTTCATGATTGTGGTTTTGCCGGCGCCGTTGCGCCCGAGCAGTCCGTAAATGCGCCCCGGGCGCAGATGCAGCGACACATTCTGTACCGCAATCTGTTCACCGTACTGTTTGGTCAGGCCGATTGTTTCAATAAGATACTGTTCCATCGGGTTTCCTCCTTTGCTTTGCCCTTATCTTACACCGGCAACCTTGCACAAACCTTACACCCAGCTTGTACCTGCCTTGCAATAAATATCCCCCGGCGAAGCCGGGGGTTTTGCACAGACGGGTGAAACCCTGGATTACTAGCGCACGCGTCACGT
>PPYE01661918.1_pt1 | contig 31902 bp, 33 predicted proteins | sample 1559881 | NCBI WGS metagenome assembly PPYE01 (sample SAMN08240022, study PRJNA423297) | Human gut metagenome, whole genome shotgun sequencing project.
TCATTGTAGCTTAGGCACGAGATGGAGGGAAAGCCGGACTGGCTGTCCGGCTTTCCTGTCCAAATTTATTGTAATAGGAACGATACCATGAATCAGATTCTGGATGTTTTGAAGCAGGCGTTGGATGTAGGCGCTTCGGATATTTTTGTGATTGCCGGCCTTCCGCTGACATACAAGGTCAACGGAAGACAACAGCGTGTGGGTGAACGTTTGATGCCCGAGGGAACCCGTGAATTCGTGGAAGGAATTTATTCCCTTTGCGGTCGCAATCCTGCCCGGATGGAAATTCCGGATGCAGATGATGACTTTTCCTTTGCCATCCCGCATATGGGGCGCTTTCGCGCCAATGTGCTCCACCAGCGCGGTACGCTGGCCATGGTCCTGCGTGTGATTCAGTTTGGCCTGCCGGACCCGAACGCTCTGGGAATCCCGCCTCAGGTCATGCAGGCGGCGGCAAAACTCAAGGGAATGGTACTGGTCACCGGACCGGCGGGCAGCGGCAAATCCACAACGCTTGCCTGTCTGATCGATTCCATCAATCATCATCGGGAATCTCACATTATCACTATGGAAGATCCGATCGAATATATTCATCGTCATGACCGCAGCATTGTTACCCAGCGCGAAATCGGGAGCGATGCCCCCAGTTATGTCAGTGCCCTGCGCAGCGCGCTGCGGGAAAGCCCGGATGTGATTTTGCTGGGGGAAATGCGCGACCTGGAAACCATCGAAGTGGCCATGACCGCCGCCGAAACCGGCCAGCTCCTTTTCTCCACGCTGCACACTACCGGGGCCGCTAATACCATCGACCGAATTATCGATGTGTTCCCGGCCAGCCAGCAGGCCCAGGTGCGAATTCAGCTTTCCATGGTGCTGCAGACGGTTATCAGTCAGCAGCTGATCCCCACCACTGACGGAGGTCAGACGGCGGTATTTGAAGTGATGAACAACAATGCTGCGATCAAGAACCTGATCCGGGAGGCAAAGACCCATCAGATCGACGCTGCCATTCAGGCAGGGGCATCGGAAGGCATGTGTACGATGGATGACAGCCTGTGCCGGCTCTATGCGCAAAAACGCATTACCCGCGATACGGCACTGACCTATTGCCTGCGGTATGAGACAATGGTGCGCAAGCTGAATGCTATCGAAAGTTTGTGAGCGGAATTGAGCGGGATGTGGATGAAAAAAGAATATATGCAGCGTGCCCGTGAGAGCTGGCTGCGCGTGCGGACCAGTACGCTGCTGCTGGCCAAATGGTTGGTGCTGGCGGCGGTGGTCGGGGTCTTGTGCGGGGGAATTGGCGCCGCATTTTACCATGCCATTGTTACGGTTACATCTCTGCGTGCCCGATACCCCTGGCTTTTGTTTACCCTGCCTGTGGTGGGGCTCATGATCGTAGCCATTTATAAGGTTACCCGTACGGAAGGGCAGGGGACCGATGCCGTTATTGATGCAGTGCAGGACGGAAAACCCTTGCAGGTACTTTTGCTGCCGGCTATTTTTGTGGCAACCGTGTTGACCCATATGGCGGGCGGCAGTGCGGGACGTGAGGGGGCTGCCCTTCAGATGGGGGGAGATATCGGCTGGCATGCCGGCAAGCTTCTGCATCTGTCGGATCACGATTGCCGTGTGGCGACCATATGCGGCATGGCGGCCTTTTTTACCGCACTGTTTGGCACGCCGCTGGCGGCCACCATGTTTGCCATGATGGTCATCAATGTAGGACTGGTGTTCTACGCGGCTTTTATCCCGGCCTATGCTGCTTCTCTTGTGGCGTATGGGCTCTGCACGGTGCTGCAGGTTACGCCGGTTCGGTTTACAATCACAGCACCGGACACTGCGCCTTTGCCTCTTGTACAAACTGCCGGATTTGGTTTGGCCTGTGCCGCTGTTACGATGTTCTTCTGTGCTTTTCTGCGCTTTATGGGGCGTCGCATGCAGCGTTGGTTTCCAAGCCCTTGGAGGCGGGTTCTGGTGGGAGGTGTGATTGTGGTAGCGGCCACATTGCTGTGCGGTTCTATGAGGTATAACGGGGCTGGTACAGAGGTGATTCAGCAGGCTATCGAACAAGGACAAGCTCTGCCGCAGGATTTCCTGCTGAAGATTCTTTTTACGGCTGTAACGCTGGCGGCCGGATATAAGGGCGGGGAAGTGGTTCCCAGCTTTTTTATCGGTGCAACTTTCGGATGTGTGGCGGCCCCGCTGTTTGGGCTGCCTGCCGGGTTTGGCGCAGCGTTGGGAATGGTGGCGGTGTTCTGCGGTGCAACCAATTGTCTGTTCTCTTCTTTGGCTTTGGCTGTCGAGGTGTTTGATGCCCAGGGGCTGCTGTTCTTTGGTGTTGTATGCGGTATTTGTCATGCGCTTACCGGTTACACCGGATTGTATAGCCATCAAGGATTTGTGACAGCAAAAATGGAATCCGAATACCACACCGAACAGAAAGGGCATTATTGAGTTCCGGCGTAATATGCGGGAATGTCTCCGTTGAGCAGCATGCTGACAACGGGAATCTGATCGCTTACCTGTGCAGTGGCGGTGTTGCCGTCCAGCACCATGCTGATGGTTACCTGCAAGTCAAGAGTGATGGAGTATTGTGTTCGGTTGATCGAAAGGGAGTGCAGCTCTTCCCGCAAAGTGCCTTCCACATAGGCGTCTGGCAGCAATGTGAGCTTCCAGGAGGGACCAAGTCCTCCGAATGCGGTAATGCCGGTAAGGCTTCCGTAAGGAATCTCCAGATCGGTTTCCTGCAGAACAGACAATGCAGTTTCAACCGCCTGGATCAGGGCGGAACGGGCCTGATTCAATGAAGCGGTATTGGCGTGAACCGCGATCAGTTCTCCCTCGGCTGTATAATCCATGTTGTACAGCGTTTCGTATCGTTCGGGGTGCGTTTCCATTTCTTCGTTGACAGCGCGGTTCATGGCCTGCACCACGATGGCTCGACATTCGTATTCTGCCAATTCTTCCAGAGTGGGCTTAAAAGATGTTTGCACGATATAGAGATAAGTACCCACACATAGTGCGGCAGTTAAAAAGCCTGAGATCATGCATCTCCGAAGGGGACGCGGTTTCCTTTGGCATCTGCGGCGCAAAAGGCATACCTCCTTTGCTGAAGCGGTGATTCCCGCCATTTTATGCCGCATAAGAAAAAAATGCTATTTTTTTGCTGCAAGGTGTTGACAAACAGAGCTTCCCCTGCTATAATTACTTCCGTTGCCTGACGGCAACAAAAAAGCTTGGGGGTATAGCTCAGCTGGGAGAGCGCTTGAATGGCATTCAAGAGGTCAGCGGTTCGATCCCGCTTATCTCATGACTGGATTTTACAAAAATCATGTGCTACACTCCTTTTAGATTGATATGCAAAAGGAGGCCGGTTCTCATGGGCGACCCACACGTTCTGGAAAAAATGCATAATGGAGAAATTTACGATCCTGGCGATGAAGGCATTGTTCAAGAACAGCTGAATTGCCTGGAATTACTGTACGAATATAATTCAACCCGCCCGCACGAGCAAGAAAGGCGCCAGAACCTTCTGCAAAAGATGTTTGCAGAAATAGGCGAGAACTGCTACATCGAACCGCCTTTTTACGCCAACTGGGGCGGACGGCATGTCCACTTCGGCAAAAATGTCTATGCCAATTTCAACTTGACTTTGGTAGATGATACCCACATTTTTGTGGGAGATTATACAATGTTCGGGCCAAATGTTACAGTGGCTACAGCCGGACATCCAATTTTGCCGGAGCTCCGTCAACGGGGGCTGCAGTACAATATGCCGGTACACATCGGCAAAAACTGTTGGATCGGAGCAGGGGCGGTTTTGGTCCCGGGGGTTACAGTTGGCAACAATGTGGCGATTGGCGCGGGCAGTGTTGTGACAAAGGATCTGCCGGATAATGTGGTGGCCGTTGGAAATCCGTGCAGGGTCCTGCGTGCTGTGAATGAACATGACAAGAAATACTATTTTAAAGATCGTGAGATTCCCAACGAACTTTTGTGATTCACTGCTGCGTGAAGCCAGACACACGGAAGGATAAATAGCGCTAGAATTCTGATTAAATCTCCATATAGTAGGTTGAATTTTACCTATTTTGAGGTATCCTGTAAATGAGGTGATTTCTATGACTCTTGACACCCGAGAGATGATTTCCGTGACCGAAGCCAATCAGAATTTCTCACGGGTGACGCGAATAGCCGACCAGTGCGGAAAAGCAGTAATTTTGAAAGGAAACCGTCCTCAATATCTGTTACTGGATATTGAGACTGATCCCAGGCTTCTGTTGTCCGAGGATGAACTAATTGGCATTTCTGCAACCCGTATTTTCAAAAAGCATCGCGCTGCTTTTGAGGAGTTGGCAAAATGATTAGATTGTCTACACAAAAAATACTTCAGCTCCATCGCTTTCTCATACAGGAAACCGGAGGTCTGGACGGCTTACGCGACGAGGGCTTGCTTGACTCTGCTGTTCAAGGCCCATTTGCTATTTTTGATGGACAGGAACTCTACCCTCATTTGGAACAGAAAGCCGCTAAACTGGGATATACACTTGCCAAGAATCACGCCTTCCTGGATGGAAACAAACGAATCGGTACTTACTCGATGCTGATTTTTTTGGACGTAAATGGCGTAACGATGGAGTATTCTGATGATGATCTGATCTCTTTGGGCTTTGGCATCGCAGATGGTTCTATGGATTATGAAGAGGTTCTTGCATGGGTTCAGGAGCATAGAGCATAACAAGGCTTTAAGGATATCCGTTGCATCGAACCAGAAAGAAGAATCTGCGAATAAGATTCTAGGGCGGCTCCAATGTACAGAGCCGCCCTAGAATTTACATAATAACACAGAAAAAAGCACCAACCTTTCGGTTGGTGCTTTTGGTGGAGATAAGCGGGATCGAACCGCTGACCTCTTGAATGCCATTCAAGCGCTCTCCCAGCTGAGCTATACCCCCTGCAAAAAATGGAGAACGATTATGCAATTGGAACACGCACGAAAAAGGGTGAATGAACTGCGCACGATCATCGAGCGCAATAACCGTTTATACTATATGGACAATAACCCGGAGTTGGAAGATTTTGAATATGATGCTCTGACCCGGGAACTGAAGGCGTTGGAAGCGGAATACCCCGAACTTGTTACACCGGATTCTCCTACCCAACGTGTCAACGAAGGCGTGAGCAGCAAATTCAGTAAGGTGACCCATGCTGTCAAGATGGAAAGTTTGCAGGACGCATTCTCTTACGATGAACTGCGGGACTTTGACCAACGTGTCCGGGATTCGGGGCTTGAACCGGAATATGTGGTGGAAGCCAAAATTGACGGCCTTTCTGTTAGTCTGGAATATCAAAACGGACGTTTTGTCCGTGGGTCGACTCGTGGCGATGGGGTGGTAGGAGAGGACGTAACCGAAAATCTGGCCACAATCAAAGATATTCCGAAGATTTTGCCGGAAGCGCCCGAATTTTTGGAAGTGCGTGGGGAAGTATATATGCCGCACAAGGCTTTTTTTGCTTTGTGTGAACAGCAGGAGCTGGAAGAAAAAACACCTTTTAAGAATCCCCGGAACGCAGCAGCCGGATCTCTGCGCCAAAAGGACGCCCGTATCACGGCTTCCCGCGGACTTTCCATTTTTGTCTTCAATCTTCAGCAGGTGCGTGGGCGGGAATTTACTACCCATCACGAAACACTGGATTATATCAAGAGCCTTGGCTTTCCGGTGTCGCCGCGCTACAGTGTATACCATTCCATTGAGGAAGCCATCAGGGAGATTGAGACCATTGGACAAATGCGCGGCAATCTGGAATTTGATATCGACGGTGCAGTGATCAAGGTTAACAATTTGGCCGCGCGGGAATCCATGGGCAGTACCAACAAATTTCCCCGGTGGGCCATTGCCTTCAAATACCCGCCGGAGGTCAAACAGACGGTAGTACGGGACATTGAAGTGTCGGTGGGCCGAACGGGAGTCCTGACCCCTACGGCTGTATTTGATCCTGTGTTTTTGGCAGGAACCAGTGTATCCCGGGCCAGTCTGCACAATGAAGATATTATCCGCGCCATGGATGTTCGTATCGGTGATACTATTGAGGTGCGTAAGGCCGGAGATATTATTCCGGAAGTTATCGGTGTGGCAAAGCATGGGGAAAACACTGTATCGTACACCATGCCGGCCGCTTGTCCGTCTTGCGGGGAGCCAGTGGTACACCTGGAGGGAGAAACAGCTCTGCGCTGCGTGAATCCGGAATGTCCGGCCCAGAGCCTGCGCAATCTGATTCATTTTGCGTCCCGCAATGCTATGGCCATTGACGGCCTGGGGGAAGCGGTGGCGGAACAGCTGACGGATAAAGGTCTGGTCCACACGGTGGCAGACTTGTATTCGCTGCGCAAAGAGGATCTGCTTACCCTGGATAAATTCAAGGAAAAAAGCGCGACCAATCTGTTAACTGCCATTGAAAATTCCAAGGGTAACAACCTGGATAAATTGGTCTTTGGCCTTGGGATCCGCAATATCGGGGATAAGGCTGCAGCTCTTCTGGCAGAAAAGTTTGGGACTATGGAGGATCTGAGTCAGGCGACCAACGAGCAGATTGCGGAGATTGAAGGCATTGGTGCGGTAATGGCACAGAGTGTGACCGAATTCTTTGCAAAAAGTGGTACGATTGACTTGCTGCAACACCTGCGGGAAGCTGGTGTAAACATGACTTGGCATGGGCAGAAGAAAGGGTCGGCCTTGGCGGGAAAAACAATTGTGGTCACAGGGACACTGCCGACTCTGTCACGACAGGAAGCTGAAGCAATGATTGTGCAGAATGGCGGCAAGGCGAGTTCTTCCGTCTCCAAAAAGACTGCATATGTGTTGGCCGGTGAAGCTGCCGGATCGAAGCTGACAAAAGCCCAGACCTTGGGCGTTCCGGTAATTGATGAGGCGACCTTCCTGCAAATGCTTGCAGAATCGCAGACGGAATAAACAGAAAAAATACGGCGGATGCCTTCCGTTTTTGGAGGCGTCCGCCGTATTCCTGTTATGACGTAAAAATGGGATGTTTTGTGATTCGATACAAAAAAGCGCGCAGCAACATTCAGAAAAGAATGCTGCTGCGCGCAAACGTTGGAGCTGGAAACGTGACTTGAACACGCGACCTGCTGATTACGAATCAGCTGCTCTACCAACTGAGCTATTCCAGCGAAACATGAATAGTATACCTTGTTTTTGCAGTTCGGTCAAGAGGCGTACATAAAAAATGCGCATTTTTCTTCACTCATGACGAAAAATGCGCAGACAGAGCCGTGTTTTATTCGGCGGAAGATTCATTCCGCATATCGGAAGTTTGAATGGTGGGGGCAGAGGGGGAACCTGTATCAGGTACGACAGGAATGAAACGCTTGGCAAAGCGATTTTTGCCGCGGCTGCGGACATAAAAATATCCGATGACCGAAAATACAGCCGCTCCCACAAAGTTGACAAAGAGATCCATCATGGTATCCAAAAGACCAATGTCCAGATACCCGCCCAGGCCCAGAGCTGTTTGGGTTCCATCTCCCTGTACAACAATCACATCCACAATGTCTTTTAGCCGTACGGGGGTATTGCCGCCGGTAGGGTCCAGCTTGACGGTGCCGATTTCATGAATGATAATATCTTTTTGCATGTCCAGGAAAAACAGCTGATCCATGGTGCATTCAAAAAATTCCCACAGGATGCCCACTGTCATGGAAAAGCAAAAAGCGACCACGGCCAGATACAGCGGAGAAAGCTGGAAAGTGATCCGCTTCTGACGATTCAAAAGGTCCAACAAGGAAAAACCAATAGCTGCACACAGAAATCCGTTCAGTGTGTGCAGAACTGTATCCCAATAAGGATGTTTTATATAATAAGCGCCAATCTCGCCCATGATCTCTGCGGCATAGATAAACAAGAGAATAATGATTTCTAATGTGTCCGGCAATTCGATGGACAGGCGCTTTTCCAGCATGGTCGGCAATGAAAACAGGAACAGGACCAGTACACACAGAAATACATTTTCAAAATTTTGATTGAAAAGCTGTGCCACCAACACCAAAATAACAGATACGCGCAGGAAAATATATACCAGCATCACGCCGCGTTTATGGTACCAGGCGTCTTGAAGCGTGCTCCGGAAACTTTGCTTTTTGGCTTTGTTGGGCATAGCAGACCTCTTTACATTTGTTAATCCAGGCTGAAATCTTTGGGGTCCAGGTGCGGAAGTTCCTGCCGGCGCGGTGTACGCATGATCGGATCATACACGAATTTTCGGCAGGAGTAATAGGGAGATACAACACCACGCTGCTTGCAAAGCACCATGCGGTTGTCCGCAGCGGGACTTCCATGCAGGCAATATGCGCATGCCGGTGCGATTTTACTGCCATAGATCGGCTTTTTGAACATAGGATGGCTCCTCCTGCCTGCAATTATTACCGATGAATAGAACTATTATAATTTTTTTGGCGGATTTTGTAAAGAACAGCGCAAAGAAACAAAAAGACGACAAAAGCAGCGTCGGGCGATACCCGATTGGTGGCAATAACCCGCGGCGCCAGACTGGAAAAGACTGGAAATTCGCCTGGGATCAGGCTCACGGCGATGCGCAGCAACACCAGCATAATGGGAATATGAAGAAGGCGGGAGCAAAATAAAAGCCCCAGATCAGCCGCACTGTGAAGAATGGCGTGAAGTTGTGTGAATACCGATACGCTTAAAAAGCTCAGACAGAAACAGATGCCCTGGCGTGCTGTCCAGCCTCCAAGCGCTGCAAAATCGGCGCAGCCGGAACTGATTTCCAAAAAGGCAGAAACGAACGGCACCAGAGCCGGAGCAACGGGAAAAGAGCGCAGAAGGATGGCATGCACAATTCGGAAAAAGATAACAGAACCGCATAGACAAAGACAGCTGTCAGCGGCGCCGGTAATGGCTTCGGAAAGGGAACCTGAAGGGGTGGCTGACTGGGCAGACTGATAGGGGAGACGTGTGCGGGGATGCCGTTTGCTAATGATTGGCCACAACAGAAGGGTACACAAGAGGTTGGCAATCAGCTGTACTGTATACAGAAGGATTCCGGTACGAACAGAACCAAGCATTTGTCCGCCGATGCAGCCGATGACGAATCCGGGACCAGAACAGCATCCCAGCATGAAGAGCAGCTGTGCGTCACGATTGGAAAGCTTGCCTTGGGTGAGCAGGTCTCTCACAAGGCTGGCACAGACGGCATATCCGCCAAGCCAGGATAAAAATAAGGCGGTCCAGAAACTGCCTTTTTGCCTGCTGGCGGAGGCAACCATACTGCAAGTGACGAAGAAGGGAAACAGGGCAGGCAGCAGGGTGTGAAGACATAGCGAAACACCCTGGGCAAAACCTGATGCCGCGGCAGCAGGATTGCACAACAAAAGAATGGTCAGGCCAAGGAATGCAGCCAGGACGAAAAAGCGGGAGCGCCAAAAGAAACACATAACCGGAACTCCTTTGCTATATATTTGGGATAACGCCATGCGAACGCGGAAAGGGGCTCTGCCATGAAACGATATCGCCGCCCTCATCGGCGACCGGAAAAGCAGAACGCAGAACCTGGAAAATGGTTTTGTCCGCCTGCGCGGGACTTTTATCGGTTGCCGGACCTGGTTCTGCGCAGTGGGTATGTTGCGACGGACGGCTGCCGCCGGGTCCTGGATTTCACGCCGGAAAAGATCTGTCTGGATCTGGGAGATACCATTGCTACATTGTATGGAAATGGACTGAAGATAGAATCATTCTCCGGCCGGCGACTGATCGGATCCGGCCTTGTTCGGAACATCGAATTCCGGCAGAAGTGGGAGGCGGAGCCTTGATGAAACGCAAAACTGCCATATGGGCAGATCAGATCATGTTTGAGGTGCGGGGAGAAGGCGCCAAAAACTTCTTGAGCAAAGCCGCCCGGACTGGTGTGCATCTTTCTCGCGTGTCCTGTACGGAAAAGGGATATACCGGGTATGCGGCTGGGGCTGACCTGCAGCGCCTGACCATGGCTGCGAAGGAAACAAAATCGGATTTGCACATCCGATGCAGGTGCGGCCCGGGAAAATGGCTGGAACGATCTGCCGCTCGCCCGGGACTGATTGCGGGGGTGACGGTATTTTTTCTGCTTCGGTGGTATCTGAGCGGGTTTGTGTGGACCATTGATTTCGGAGAAATGGACATGGCACGACAGTCGGAGTTTCGGGAGGCCTTGGCAAAACAGGCAATATGGGAAGGCTGCCGTATGGAGGAAAACCGGCTGCGGGAAGCGGAAGAAGCCATCGAACTGGAGATGCAGGGAGCAGGATGGGTAAGTTTGAATTTTACTTCAGGGTGTCTGTTTGTCGAAGAAAACGAAAGAGAAATACAGGAAATCCGACAGACACCAGACCCGCAGGCACTGTATGCCAAGGCCAGCGGACAGGTCCTTTCCATTGAACTGGAAGGCGGATTTGCGGAGGTCGTAGCGGGACAGTATGTGTCGGAAGGTCAGCTTTTGGCCAACGGACAGAAGGCCGACCGACAAGGGAAGGCGGTGATTCAGGGGGCTACGGGTACGATTCGCGGACGAATGCGGAAAACGTATATGGCGGAGCAGGCGCTGCATACCGAAAATCTGGTGCTGACAGGAGAATCCTGCACAATGGAAAGCTGGCAGATTTTGGGACAGGTATGGGAAAAGAGCGAGGTCCCGTCCTGGCAGGAACCTGAATCTGTGACCGAGTGGCTCCCGCTGCGGATCGGCCGTCTTTCACTTCCAGGCAGTCTGCGCCGGATCACCCTTTGGGAAAAGGAGGCACAGCCCATAGAGTATTCGGAAAAAACGGCTGAAGCCATGGCGGCACGGTCTTGCAGACTGGATTTACTGCGAGAGTTCCCGGATGCAGAGCTGGAAACCGAGATACTGACTTTTGAAACGGATGGGCAAACGGTGCGCTGCAGTGCCGAGTATGTATTTTGCGCGGAAATGACGAAGGTGGGGCCGCTGGCACCGCTGGAAAAAACGCAGACCACATCCTGAACCGCCGCTGCCCACAAACTGGCAAAAAATTTGTATAACATTCATAGTTTCTTTTCAACGAAATTGTGATATAATGCAAAGTAGCATGATGTTACTCTGGAGGTAGTATATTTGGCAGAACGATCAGTCGAACTGGACAGCATTGAGCTGGCTGCGGCAGTTTTTGGAAATTGTGACCAGAATCTTCGCATGTTGGAAAACGAGTTCAAGGTCACAGCCGTGTGCAGGGGCTCTTTGCTGAAATTCACCGGCGAGCAGGAGGGTGTCAACGCCGCAGTGCACGCCATTGAAGGTATGGTTACCCTGATGGAAAACCATACCCCGCTGGACGAACAGACGGTGCGTTATTGCATCAGTCTGGCACAGGCGGGAGAAGAAAAGCGTCTGCGGGAACTGACCGATGACTTTGTGGCGGTGACGGCCAAGGGACGGCCAATTCACCCCAAGACCCTGGGCCAGAAGGAATATCTGGCCGCTATCCGCAGCCATGCCATTACCTTTGGAGTGGGACCGGCCGGCACGGGTAAGACCTATCTGGCGGTAGCCATGGCGGTCAAGGCTTTCAAGGCCAAGGAAATCAGCCGCATTATTCTGACCCGTCCGGCGGTGGAAGCGGGGGAGAAGCTGGGCTTTTTGCCCGGTGACCTTCAAAACAAGGTCGATCCGTATCTTCGCCCGCTGTATGACGGGCTGTTCGATCTGTTGGGGGCCGAGACCTTCCAGCGGCTTGTGGAAAAGCAGGCAATCGAGGTGGCACCGCTTGCCTATATGCGCGGGCGCACTCTGGATGATGCTTTCATCATTCTGGATGAAGCACAGAATACCACTCCCGAACAGATGAAAATGTTTCTGACCCGCATGGGAACCAACAGCAAAGTGGTTGTGACAGGGGATATCACGCAGATCGACCTGCCGGATAAGGCCAGGAGTGGTCTGGTGGATGCCCTCAAAGTTCTGCGCGGCATCCAGGGCATTGCCCAGGTTCAGCTCACCGACAAGGACGTGGTGCGCCATCGTCTGGTGCAGCAGATCGTCAAGGCTTATGAAAAAGCAGCGGCTGCGTCTCGCCGCTGATAAAATAGTACGGGAATTTTTCTGCCGATAAAATGAAATTTACATAAGGAGGAACCTCTTATGGCAAACAAAGTGCTGATCAGCAACGAGCAAAACGCCGTCAAAGTTCCGTCTGGGCTGCGCATCCTGATTCGGCGCAGCTGCAACGCGGTATTGAACTATGAAAAGTTTGACGGCCCTGCCGAGATCAGTGTGACCTTTGTGGATAACGACCGTATCCATGAACTGAACAAGCAGTATCGCAACAAGGACAGCGCCACCGACGTGCTGAGCTTTCCCATGGGGGAGAATGGCGTGTATGACATTGATGAGGACAACGGCTGCAAGATCCTGGGCGATATCGTCATCTCCATGCAGCGTGCCATGGAACAGGCAGAGTTGTACGGACACTCTCTGCAGCGGGAAGTGGCTTATCTGACCGTTCACTCCATGCTCCATCTGCTGGGATACGATCATGAAACCAGTGGGCTGGAAGCTGTCCGTATGCGTGAAAAGGAAGAAGCCGTTCTTCTGCAGCTGGGACTGCCGCGCACCGTATCCTACACAAACGATGAGATTCTGTACGAATGAAGATAAAATCTGACCTTGCGCGCTTCGGCCGCGGCTTTGTGTACGCGCTGAACGGCATTCGCGCCGCTGTGCAGGAAGAACGCAACTTCCGTTTCCATCTGTGTGCGGCGGTATATGCCTATGCAGCGGCTTTTCTGGCGGGGCTGGATGCCATGGGATACGCATTGCTGGCACTATGCGTGTTTTCGGTGATGGCCATGGAGCTGATGAACTCTGCCATTGAGCGGGCCGTGGACAAGCCGGATACCGAGCATTGGTGGAGTGCCGGTGCTGCCAAGGATATGGCGGCCGGTGCGGTATTGATTACTGCTGTCGGCGCAATTTTTGTCGGCGTTTGCCTATTTGCCAACGAAAAAGCGATCACTGCCATCTGGAACGGTGTGACCGCCAGTCCCCTGACAATCGTGTTGTGGCTTGCCTCTTTGGCAGCCGCCTATTTGTTCACCTTCCGCTATGGCAATACAAAAGAGAAAGGTACTTCCCAAAATGCCCAAAAATCCAAACAAGCATGAGCAACCCCAGACCAGCAGTGTCTTTGTGGCACTGGTCGGTCGCCCGAATGTGGGTAAATCCAGCCTGACCAATACGTTGGTGGGGGAAAAGGTTGCCATTGTTACCAAAAAGCCGCAAACGACCCGCAGCCGGATCACGGGCGTGATCACAAAAGGCCCGGTGCAATATGTTCTGATGGATACGCCGGGGATTCATACACCGCGCAACAAGCTGGATGCCCGCATGACCCAGACGGCTGCCGCCAGTGTCAAGGATGTGGATGTGACCCTGATGCTGTTTGAGCCTTCGGGAGAACTGACCGAAGCCGAGACCACTATGATCGAAGCGCTTCGCAAATCCGGGCCGGCTATTGCGGTCATCAACAAGGTGGACCTGCTGCATGGCTTTGCAGAACTGGAAGCACGCAAGCAGCAGATTGAGGCCTTGGGTGTTTTCGATACAGTGCGGACTATCTCCGCCAAAGACGGCACCGGCTGTGAAGAACTGTTGGAGGTCCTGCGGCAGTATGCCACTCCGGGACCGCATTATTTTGATGATGATGCTTTCACCGATATGCCGGAAAAGGAGCTGGTGGCGGAACTGATCCGGGAAAAGCTCCTGCTGTTCATGCGGGACGAAGTGCCCCACGGTGTGGCAGTCACGGTGGAAAGCTTCAAAGAGCGTCCGGACAAGGACCTCATTGATATTTCGGTGGAGATCTGCTGCGAGCGCAAGAGCCATAAAGGCATGATCATCGGCAAGGGCGGTCAGATGCTGAAAAAAGTGGCCAGTGCCGCCCGGACCGACTGTGAGGAGCTTCTTGGAACCCACATCAATCTGCAATGCTGGGTGAAGGTCCGGGAAGGCTGGCGGGATAGCGAGCGCCTCTTGGATGACCTTGGCTTTGCAAAGCCCTGACAGATTTTTCCAGGATTCCGTTGACCCGGTTGGACAACTTTTCCGCAGATACGTCTGTACAATGGATGGTACATTCTATCTACGGGAAGAGGGGCCGGTATATGCAGCAGGATCAGTCGGATTATGGCATCCACGAGTGGGCTCTGTTTGCCCAAACGGGCAGTATTTATGATTATTTGAGCTACAAGACCCGGCAGACTCGCAAGCCGGAGGGGAAAGGGGAATCTGATGCAGATCGCGACGACCGGGCTGGTGCTCCGCCAGGTCAAGGTGGGCGAGGCGGATCAGATCCTGACCCTGCTGACGCCTGATCGTGGAATTGTTTCGGCTTCGGCCAAGGGAAGCCTGCGGCTGAAGAACAAACTTTTCAGTTCCTGCGGGCTGTTCTGCTATTCGGAGTTTACCCTGACCATCGGGCGCAGCAGCAATTTTGTGGACAACGCTGCGGTGAAAAAAGTGTTTCACGGACTGGGACGCACGGTGGAGGGAATGTCTCTGGCGGTCTATCTGGCTGAAGCGGCCACAGTTCTGGCTCCGGAACCACCCGAGGCCGCTCAGCTGCTGCGCCTGACACTGAACACTTTGTATATGATCAGCGAAGGCAAACGTCCGCTGCGGCAGCTCAAGGCTATTTATGAGATGCGCGCTATGTGTCTGGCAGGATATATGCCGCATATTTTGGCCTGCGATACCTGCGGCCGGTATGATGGCATGGATTTTTACCTGGATACGGCAGGGGGGAGCCTGCTATGCGCCGATTGTGCTGCCAAGGCTGGCCGGTCCCCCAACCTGGACCCGGGTGCACTGTATGCGCTGCGCCATATTTGTCTGGCAGATGATGGAAAGCTGTTCAACTTTACATTGACCGACGCAAGTACCAGACGGCTGGACGCCGTATGTGAAAGGTATCTTCTGGCCAACCTGGATCACGGACTGAAGAGCCTGGATTTTTTGAAAACCGTATTGGAATGACCAAGAGCAAGGAGTAGAATCCCCACCCATGGACTTTTCTTATAAAACCACATTGGAGCTGGATAAGATCATCAATCGCGCGGTAGACCTCTGTGCCTGCCAGGAAACCAAGGAGCAAATGCGAACGATCCAGCCGTTTATGACCCCGGAGGAAGAGCGGTATGAGCTGAGCAAGACCAATGCTGTCAACAGCTTGCTGATTAAGAACGGCAGTCCCCGGTTTGGTGCTGTGAGCGGGGCCAAACGCATTGCCGCTCACGCAGTCAAGGGAGGAATCCTCTCAATGGGGGAACTGCTGGAGATTGCCGCTACCCTGCGCAATTTCCAGGGGCTGAGCCAATGGTATGGCCTGACCGAGCATGAGCCGCTGCCTACCGACGATCTGTTTTTTGCTTTGGCGCCGCAGCCTCAGCTGGAGCGCCAGATTACCGACAGCATCCTGTCCCCGGAAGAAATGGCTGATACAGCCAGCATCACTCTGCGGGATCTTCGCCGTAAAATTCGGGCTACCGAGGATTCCATCCGTACCAAGCTGGATTCCATCATCAAGAATTCCACCACCAACAAATTCCTGCAGGATGCGGTGGTGACTCTGCGCAACGGCCGGTATGTAGTGCCGGTGCGTTCGGAATATCGTGGCGAGGTAGGCGGCGTGATTCATGACGTTTCCTCTACCGGCGCCACCGTGTTTGTGGAACCCACGGCTGTAGTGGAGGCCAATGCCAAAATCATGCAGCTGCATGCCCAGGAGCAAGAAGAAATAACCCGCATCCTGTCTGCATTTTCGGCGCAGGTAGGAAGCCTGGAGCCCCAGTTCTCCTATAGCTATGATGCCATGTTGTCCATTGATTTGCTGCTGGCAAAGGCCCGTCTGGCTGTGGAACAGAACGCCTTCATGCCCCAAGTCAGCGACACATGCCGATTCTCGCTGAAAAAGGCCCGCCACCCCCTTATTGACAAGAAAAAGGTGGTGCCAGTCGATATTTCGCTGGGCAATGAATATGATACGCTGGTCATTACCGGTCCCAACACCGGCGGCAAGACTGTCAGCCTGAAAACCGCAGGTCTGCTCAATGCCATGGCCCAGTATGGCTTTTTGATTCCCGCGCACGAAAGCAGTTCTGTTTGCTGTATGCAGGAGTATTTGGTGGATATCGGTGATGAACAAAGCATCGAACAGAGCCTGTCCACCTTCTCCGGCCATATGAAACGCATTACCGAGATCCTGCAGCTGGCTGGCCCGGATACACTGACCCTGCTGGATGAGCTGGGCGCCGGTACAGATCCGGCCGAAGGCGCAGCACTGGCGGTAAGCATTCTGGAAAGGCTGCGCCGTATGGGAACGCTGCTGATGGCCACCACCCACTATGCGGAGTTGAAGGTATATGCCTTGGAGACCCCCGGCGTGGTCAATGCCAGCTGTGAATTCAATGTGGAGAGCCTGATGCCCACTTATAAGCTCAGTGTTGGCGTGCCGGGTAAATCCAATGCTTTTCTGATCAGCGCAAAACTGGGAATTCCCGAGGATGTCATTGATGCAGCCCGTGCGCACATGTCCAATGACGACAAGCGTCTGGACAGTGTTCTGGCCCAGCTGGATGATATGAAACTGCGGCTGAAAAAGGCCGAAGATGAGGCGGAAGAGGCAAAGCATCAGGCAGAAAATGCCTTGGAAAGCGCCAAAAAAGAACGGGACGATCTGGTAAAGCGCGGGGAGGAAGAGCTGGAAAATGCCCGCAAGCAGGCCCGTGATATGATTCAGAAGGTGCAGAACGAAGCGTACGCCCTGACAGATGAATTGCGCCGTCTGCAAAAAGATGAAAAAGCCAGTGCGGCCCAACGCGCCGTCCGGGCCCGGGAAATCGCCCGCAGAGACACCGAAAAAATGCTGGCAGGGGCTGCATCCCGTCAGCCGGTGGCAGAGTATGTTCCTCTCAAGGAAGTCAAGGTTGGACAGGAAGTGGTCATCGCCGAACTGAATCAGACGGCGGTTGTGATGGCCCGACCGGATCGCGACGGTCTGGTGGAGGTCCGCGCCGGTATCCTGAAGACAAAAGTGCCGCTGTCCGGGCTCAAAGCTCCGGACAAGATGCAGAAAAAGCCGCGGCAATCCCAGGCTCCGCGCACCCACACCCGGGTTCAGCTGGACCATGACCGCAAAGCAAGCCTGGAATTGAATCTGTTGGGCTATACCGTGGAAGAAGCCATCGGCGAGGTGGATCGGTTCCTGGACGGTGCAGTCATGCGAGGACAGCATACGGTATACATCATCCACGGGCTCGGCACCGGCGCACTGCGCGCAGGCATCCAGAAGCATCTGCGCACCCACCGTCAGGTCAAGAGCTTCCGGTTGGGCGGCTATGGCGAAGGTGGCAGCGGTGTTACCGTTGTGGAACTGAAATGACGGCAGTCGCCCTGACCGGCTTGTTTGATATGCCATAAGGAAAGGAAGGCTGCGGATATGCAGGATGACTATATTCGTTCGCGCGGATTCGCATTGACCCTGGCCCGCCGCGCTGTGGATGATATTCGCCGGGATGAGTTCCGGCAGCTGCGCAACTATGTGGATCTCTGTCAGGCTCTGGCTCAGAAAACCCGATTCAACGGGTTCTTCACACAAGCACAGCAGGTTTTGCAGCGGGCTGACAGTTTGTACTATGCTTTGATCCAGAGTTTGCTGGAACGGGTGGATGCCGAACATTTATGTGCTTTCGGCGTCAACCTGGGCGTCGGCGGAGTCGTATATGGCGCGACTCGGCTGAAAGAGGAAATTGAGCGTACCGGTAAGTCTTCTGCCTGGATCAATACCGCCAACTGTGCGGCGATACAATTGGAAGAAGCAATGACACAGGCCGAACAGGCCGGACAGTATGTATGGGTTTTGTATGCGCAGGATGCGCAGGCTCTTCAAAAAGCCGTAATCCTTACAAAGCAGCACCCCTTTGCGGCGTTCCTGCTGGTAGCTGTGCCGGAGGTGATTGCGGCTGTACCGGCGGACCTGTTTGACGGATGCCACAATCTCAGTATTTGGCTGCTGTTGCCGGCCCCGGTCCTGGATCAAGAAACGGTCGAGGTGGCCAGCAGCCTGCGCAGCCATAAGCTTTTGTTCGGTCTTGCCATTTTGTTGGATGAAAAAAGCGTTAAGCAGGCAATGGATCCGTGTTGGTTGGAACAAATGGCCGAATGCGTGCCTTTTTGCCTGTATGCCCGAACGCCGGACATGAATCCTGATACGGCACAACAGCTGCGCAGCCGTGTGGTGCGCAGCCGTACCGAATCGGCTACACCGTTGCTGGTGTTTGATTGGGATGGTGACCTGTCTGCCATCAATAAACGAATTTCCGGGCAAGCCGTGGTGGGGGCACCGGTGGAAGCCCATCTGCCTTTCCCGTTTTCCCGGTAAATAAAAAGTGAATCCCGCGGCCTACAAAGGAAAGTAAGGCTGCGGGATTTGTTTTTTATGATTTTCAATCTTTTGGAGGCGCTGCTGAAGCGGTGCCGTCCAGCAGTTCATGCAGCAGATTGCTGTCATGGAGGGCCAACAGATATCCGGTCTGTTGGGAAAGTTCCCGTTCCATGCCGCCGCGCACCCAGGGCATCAAAACCCCCATGCCGGCTCCGGCCAGAAACTGGGATAAAAATTCCAGCTCGTCTGCGCGCATATCAGGGCGGCACTCACTTAAACGCTGCCGGTTATATTTCTGCATGAAATCGTATATGTATTCGGAAAGGCTGTTCTGCCCTGTGTAGGCCAAAGCGTTCTGATAGAAAACTTTATTCTGGCGGAAGTATTCTTCCAGACCCAACAAAATGTCCTGCCAACTTCCGTATTTTGTGTGTTCGAACAGAAAAGGAGTTACACCGGTCTGGAAATACCATGTTACCAGATCATACTTGTCGGCAAAATGGTAATAAAAGGTGTTCCGGCCAACGCCGGCCTTTTCTACAATATCGTTAACGGAGATTTTTTCCAACGGCATGGTCAGCATCAGCTGCTGCAGGCTTTGCGCCAGCAATAGTTTGGTTTGGCTGGTTTTGGGCATGGCCGGCTTCTCCTTCCGGGGTGACACATAGGTGAAAAACAGACGAATATTGTCTATATTATACCATATTTCTTAAAAATGGAACTGGGAATCCAACCTTATTTTGCCGAAACTGCGGCTCGAAAACTGTCTCTTTTTGAACAGATTTTCGGTTTTGACCATGTACAGGACCTTGTGATTGGCGCTAAAATAGGCCTAAAAATGGAGGGGATGTTGCCACAAGGCAGCTTTCCCCGCGTTTTTTGGAAAAAGGAGAGATGGTTATGCCGACCAATAAAATTGTTCATGCAGCACAGCGCGCGGCGTTCAGTGCTGCTATCGATGCAACCATTCATGCGGTGCGTGGGAAAGGCACCGAAAAGATGGCCGAAAATGCTGTGAAACTGATTGACTTGGGCGAACCCTTGCTGAAGGACCGGTATCCCGCCAGTGCTTTTGAGGCAGCACGCAAGTTGGTGCAGGATCCTAATGGCAAATGGATGCAGTTTGCCTACCGTGCCATCAACGAAATCGATCCCAATGTGCTCAAAATGAATGTGCTGAACCTGGTGTTTGAGGGCATGCTCAGCGGATATAACCAGGTGTGCGAGCTGCGGGAAAAATATGACTGCAACATGCCCTGGATCCTGCTGTTTGATCCCACTTCTGCCTGCAACCTTCATTGCAAGGGCTGCTGGGCGGCGGAGTACGGCAACCGCCTGAACCTCAGTTATGAGGATATGGATCGTATTGTGACGGAGGGCGAAGAGCTGGGAATCCACTGGTATATGATGACCGGCGGTGAGCCCATGTGCCGCAAGGACGACATCCTGAAGCTGGCGGAAAAGCATCAGACATCGGTGTTTCATCTGTTTACCAACGGAACGCTGATCGACGACGCATTCTGCGAGGAGGTCAAAAAAGTAGGCAATATGGCGTTCTTCCTGTCGGTAGAAGGCATCGAAGACGCCACAGATGATCGCCGCGGTGAGGGCGTGTTCAAGCGTGTCATGCATGCCATGGATCTGATGAAGAAGCACGGTCTGCTTTTTGGTACATCCATCTGCTACACCAGTGCCAACTACAAGGCCGTTACCGACGACGCTTTTATGGATATGCTGATCGATCATGGTGTGCGGTTCAACTGGTACTTCCACTATATGCCCATTGGTGCGGGAGCCAGCGTGGACTTGATGCTCAACCATGAGCAGCGGGAGTACATGTATCGTCGCGTTCGGGAGATCCGCGGCCTGACCGGCGGCAAACCTATTTTCTGCATTGACTTCCAGAACGATGGCGAATATGTGGATGGCTGCATTGCTGGCGGGCGTCAGTATGCCCATATCAACCCCAACGGCGATGTGGAACCCTGTGTTTTCATTCACTATTCCGGCGCCAACATCCACGAAAAGTCTTTGTTGGAATGCCTGCAGCAGCCGCTGTTCAAGGAATATCACAAGGGGCAGCCTTTCAACAAGAATCATCTGCGTCCCTGCCCCATGCTGGAAAATCCCGAATTTCTGGCGGGCATGGTGGAACGCAGCGGTGCGCACAGCACAGACATGGAAAAGCCTGAGTCTACCTCTGACGTGTATCGCCGCTGCAAGCCTTATGCGGATCAGTGGACTCCCACGGCCAATAAACTCTGGAACGAGTCTCATCCCGAAAAGCAAAACTGATTGTTTCTTTCCCCAATCTTCGTATTTGCACAAAACAAAGGTGCCCTGCTGCGGCTTGTCGGCCACGGCAGGGCGCCTTTGTTTATAGATGCGCATTTTGCGCATTTTCTCACCCACAAAGGCATACACTTGGTATATCACCGCAAACGGGAAGGGGGACGGCGCTTGAAGACAGTGATCTATCTGGATATATTGCTTCTGACCAACTTCCTTATCGCGTACGCTTTACTGACTGCTTCCGGACTGTTGGCGGGCAGGCAAGCGGGATTTGCCCGGATGTTGTTTGCCTCTCTTCTGGCCGCTGCCTCTTCCATGATACTGTTTGCCCCGGAGCTGCCCTATCCGGTGCAGCTGGCCTACAAGCTGACAACGGCAGGAGTCATCGTATGGGCTGCCTTTGGCATTCGGCCTTTTCGGGTCTGGCTGACAGCCCTGTGCTGGTACACGGGATTGAATCTGCTGCTGGCGGGTTTGAGTATCCTGGTCATACTGCAAACAGATTCTCCGCTTGTCCAGACAGGCAACCTGGCGGTGTATCTGCGAATCCCGCCGCTGGTGCTGCTGTTGCTTGCAGGTGTATGCAGTCTGGTGGTGTGGGTCGTGCTCCGTTTCTTGCATGCGCCGCGCAGTCAGGAACGGACCGCCGGAATTGAACTGGAACTGTGTGGTGCCACCGTTCGATTGCGGGCGGCGTTGGATACCGGCTGTCATCTGAAAGACCCTGTTACATGTCTTCCCGTTCTGCTGGTCAGTTATCCGGATGCACGTTCCCGCCTTCCCGGGGCTGCCTGCCAGTTTCTCGACAGCTGGTTTGCGGGTCAGAACCCGGATGGGGTTGCAGCTGGCTTGTCTCTCAGGCTGATTCCCTGTGCAACGGCTGCCGGACGAAGTATTCTGCCCGGGTTTACGGTACAGCAGCTCGGACTGATTACCTCTCAGGGAGTCCTTTCACTGGGACGCTCGGCCATTGCATTTACCAAGCAATCTTTTTCTGCAGAATATGAAGCATTGTATGGCAGTGACTTTCTGTGAAGAGGGGGAGGAACTCTTATGAAAACAATGCAAAAAGTCGGACAGGCGCTGGGACGGCTGCTTCTGTGCCTGGGGGTACCGCAGGAACTGTACTACATCAACGGTCCGGATACTTTGCCTGCACCGCTGGATGCACAGGAAGAAAAAAGAGTCTTTGCTGATCTGGCAGCAGGCCATCCGGGGGCCCGGGATACCCTGATCACACATAATCTTCGTCTGGTTGTCTACATTGCAAAAAAGTTTGAGAGCCCTGCTGCCGGGGTGGAGGACATGATCTCCATCGGAACCATCGGATTGATCAAAGCGGTGAATACCTTTGAGCCGGATAAGAACATCAAACTTGCCACATATGCCAGCCGATGCATCGAAAATGAGATTCTTATGTATCTGCGCAAGAGCTCCAATCGTCGTCAGGATGCCAGTATCGACGAACCGCTGAACACGGACTCTGACGGCAATGAGCTTTTGCTGATGGATGTTCTGACCAGCGACGACGGGGAAGTGGGGGAGGAACTGGAACGCAGCGCCGAACGCACAGCGCTCCGACAGGCAGTGAACCGCCTGTCGGAGCGGGAGAGAACGATTATGGAAATGCGGTTCGGACTGAATGGACAGGCGGAACATACCCAAAAAGAGGTGGCCGACCGGATCGGCATTTCCCAAAGCTATATTTCACGGCTGGAAAAACGGATCATCAAACGCCTGCGCAGGGAGATCGAGACGGTGGTCTGAGCACAGCGGCTTTACAGTTCGGTGGCTGCACTTTGCTGCACAAAATCCGTAGCTACGCCTCCCAACAGATTCATCTGCGGATTCTGAGCGAACAGGGCAAAGTCGAAGCCGTCTCGTGTCCATTGCAGCATACCGTTTCGTCCGGGAGATTGGCTCTGCGTTACTGTTATTCCGTCAATCTGATAGGAATATACACTCTCATATTCCTGGTCAGAAAATTCATCGGGAATGTCCATAGTCCCGGCGGGAGCGGCGCGAAGTCTGGCCAGGATGTCAGGGGTGATCACGTACTCGATTTCAGCGGTGCCGTGATTGATCAGCCAAATGCGGCGAGGGACCAGGATCTCACTTTCCGGATGGGATGTGATGGCAAATCCGGCTGTGCGCGGGAAAGAGGGGGCTGAATATTCCTGTTGGACATTACCGGTGTCCGCTTCGTCTGTGGCGGGATGCAAAGTAATGAAAAGCGCCGCCGCTGTAGCCACAAAAAGAGCGGAAGCCAGCAGGAACAGATAGAACCAGATAAATTCGGGCATAGAAATCGACCTCCTTTGGGCCAGTCTATGCACCGGACATGTATACCGTGCAGATTTTACCAGTCATCCGTTTGTCTGCCGCAGTATCGGATCGCCCATACTGTTACACAAACGTAGACAGGGAGGATTGGCTGAACATGTACGCAGGAAAAGTGGAAATTTGCGGTGTCAACACATCGCAGCTGCCGGTTCTGACCGAACGGCAAAAAACGGAACTTTTGCTGGCGGCGCGCAGCGGCAATGCGGCAGCGCGGCAACAGATGATTCAGGGAAATCTGCGTCTGGTCCTCAGTGTGGTGCAGAAATTTTCCGGAAGAGGCGAAAATCTGGATGACCTGTTTCAGGTGGGATGTATCGGATTGATCAAAGCCATCGATAACTTTGACCCCACCCTGAAAGTGAGGTTCTCCACGTATGGCGTACCCATGATTGTGGGAGAAATCCGCCGATTTTTGAGGGACAACACACCGGTCCGTGTCAGTCGATCCATCCGTGATCTGGCCTACCACTCCATGCAAGCCAGAGAGGAACTGCAAAAGCAGACAGGACGGGAACCACGGGTGTCCGAAATCGCCCGGCGGGTAGGGGCGGCTCCGGAAAATGTGGCCATGGCACTGGAATCGGTGGTGGAGCCGGCCAGCCTTTCGGAACCGGCTTATAGTGACGGAGAGGATTCCGTCTCGCTGATGGACCGTGTCCCGGAAGCCGGCGGAGAAGAAAGCTGGATCAGCGGCATCATGTTCAAGGATACGGTCAAGGCGTTGTCTGACCGTGAACGCCGGATCATCTCTCTGCGGTATCTGGCGGGCAAGACCCAAGTGCAGGTGGCCAAAGAAATCGGCATCAGTCAGGCACAGGTAAGTCGTCTGGAAAAAAATGCTCTTTGCCGTATTCGGGAACAAATTTCCTGCTGCTGACAAAAAGAAGCACCCCGCTGTGTTTGCGGGGTGCTTCTTTATACCTGGTCCTGGGGCGGCTGTGCGGCAGCTTCGGCCGCTTCCTGCTCCCGCTTCATGTTGCGGATCAGGTTTCGGATATTGCGGGAATCGGGCAATTCCACCTTGCAAAGGCGGAGTGCGCGCTCAAAAGATTTATGGTTTTTGTACAGGATTCCGGTGATGCCCAGATTGTATGCTGCCTGTGCATTTTGCTTGTTGTCATCGATAAAGATGGATTCATCATAGGCCAGGTGGTATTTCTGCATCAGCAGCGTATAGATTTTGGGATCCGGCTTGCAGAGATGCACATCACAGGAAGCAATGCCCCCATCAAACAGGGGGAAAAAGTCCCGGCGGCTGATCTGTTCGAAGGTGTCGGACGCAATGTTGGAAAGATAGTACAGCTTATAGCCGGCCAGCTTCAGTTTGCACATGGTCTTCAGGGTACGCTGGTTGGTCTGCAGGATGCTCTCCCATTCGTCAATGACCGTCTGTACCTCAAAGGTGCGGCCGCAGCGTGCCGCGTTTTCCAGCATGATTCTGTTAGCGGTACCGCGGGAAATGTCACCGCGATCCAGATCTTCCCATTCCTTGCTGCCAAACGTCAGCGTGTAAACGATATCTTCCGCCTTTTTATTCATAAAACGGTCCATCAAAAAATCCTTGGGGGTAAAATTGACCACGACCCCGCCCAGATCAAAGATGATGTTCTTATACATACATAAAGCCCTCCGCTCGGAATGTTGCGCTTCTATTATACACGCAAACGGGCCAAGAAACAAACCCCAATCTGCCGCATATAGTAAATTCAGAGAGGAGGGGAGGCAATATGACGTTATATGAGTTGAGCCGTAAGGATGTTATTCAGGCCCAGACTGGAGAAAATCTGGGAAGGGTAGACGATCTTGTACTGGAAGAAGACGGCGCCCGTGTCAGCCGGCTGGTCCTGCGCGGCCGCCCCCGATGGTTCGGGCTGTTTGGCCGTGATGAAGACCTGGAAATCGAGTGGAAGGACATCCGCAGCATTGGCACCGATGTGATTATGGTGGATGTGCCACAGGCTCCGGCCAAAACAGCGTATCCCCGGCGGCATCGTTTCGGATGACCTTATTGGGGACGTGTGGCATAGAAATTGCCGCTTTCATCACAGGCTGCGTAAAAGACTTCACCCGTCTGTCCGATTCCGCAGCGGTGTAGCTGTTCTTGCAGCCAGACGCGATCACGGCCGCATTCTTTCAGATTGTTTTCCATGATGTTCCCATCCAGAATCAGATCATACCAGAGGGAGACCGGTGCGGGGGATTGCCCCACATCCTGCGCAGTGGCGGATTTGTATTCGCTGCGCGGCAGGAAGCTGATTTGGCCATTCGTCTCCAGAATAGCGCTTTCCAGCTCATTCAGATCATGGTATCCGGCCACGCGGGCTTGTGCCAGAAATTCATTCAGGTCAATCCCGGCGCGGCCAAGCTCTTTTTTGCGGATCACACCGTTTTTCATGAGCACGAGGGAGCGGCCATCGATCAAGATACGCAGCCAAAAGCTTTTGCAGGCACCGTAGTGTACCAGCCAGGTCACGGCACCGTAGACCAGCAGCGCGGTAAAGGGACGGTACCAGCTTTCCAGATTGGTGGCCATCTCAGCGGCAATAGAACCGACGGTGATGCTGTTGGCGTAGTCAAAAATGCTCATCTGTGAGATCTGACGTTTTCCGCCCAGGCGGGTTGTGGCAAACATGACAAGCAGAGAAACAAGACTGAAAAGAATGACCTGACCCACTTCCACTGCGATTTTCATGGTACATTGACCCCTTAGAATGTTTATAAGATTTTTGCCGCAGACATTGTTACGGTCTGTCTCCGGACTATATTTCAATATTTTGTACGTTTTGTAACATATTATGCCATACGCTTGCTATTTGACGAAAAAGTCGCTACAATATACATTGTATTTTTGTACACCAACGAAAAAATGGCAGACGGAAGGGTGAGTCCGGGGTGCAGCAGGTCTTTATTATCAACCCCAAGGCTGGCAAAAAGGACGCCAGTCACTGGCTGATTCCGGCTATCCGGATGGCTGCCGACCAAGCGGGTTTGAATCCTGAAATCTATTGTACGGAATACGCCGGACATGCCCGCCGCCTGACCGAAAAATTGGCGCATGAGGACAGACAGGTTCATATCTATGCCTGTGGCGGAGATGGAACCCTCAATGAAGTTCTGCAGGTGGCTGCCGGCAGGGAAAACATTGCTGTGGGATGTGTTCCCTGCGGCAGTGGAAACGATTTTGTACGCAATTTCGGAACAGCGGAGGATTTTCTCGATATGTCCGCCCAGCTGCAGGCTGTTCCGGTGGCGTCGGATGCACTGCTGACCGACCTTGGCGTGGGGGTGGACATCTGTGCCGCCGGACTGGATGCGCAGGTTGCCTATGGGATTCCAAAATTCCGGCATCTGCCCGGATGCGGTGGGACCATGGCCTATTCCTTGTCCATTCTGCAGGCTATGCTGTCCCCCTTCGGGCATCGGCTTCGGCTGAGCCTTGACGGCGTTGAACAGACCGGAACCTACATGATGATGGCGGTCTGTAACGGGCGAATGTATGGCGGCGGATATGAAGCTGCTCCGTATGCCCGGATGGATGACGGGCTGTTGGATGTGGTGCTGGTCAAGCCCATGTCCCGGCTGCGCATCGCGTCGGTGCTGGCACTGTACCGGGAGGGGAAACACCTGCGGCCGGATGGTTCTGTGGAACCGTCTCTGACACGGTGGATGTCCTTTCAGCGTGCCCGCCGGGTCACACTGAAAGTGCTGGATTCACGGCCTATTGTTGCCACATTAGACGGAGAATGTGTTCCGGTGCGGCATCTGAATATAGAAAATGCGCCGGGGTGGCTGCGTTTGCTGCTTCCGCCCACGGTGCTGCAAAGTCAAACTGTACTTGCCGGGGCAGACCCGTGCATGGCAGGGGACACTGTCCCCGGGAGGGAAAAGAATGTCTGAACAGAAGGTCAAAGTCAAGGTGACCCACAATGTCGTGCATTTGCCGGCCATTGCGCTGCGCGGGCTTGTGGTGTTTCCCAACAATATCATTCATTTTGAAGTGGGCCGCGCCAAGTCCATTGCTGCCATTGAGGCGGCCATGCATGGCAACAGCAGCATTTTTCTGGTGGCCCAGAAGGAGACCGACACGGAAGAGCCGGTTGCGGAAGATCTGTATACATTCGGTGTAATCGCCGAAATCAAGCAGGTATTGCGTGTCTCGGACGAATTGGTCAAGGTTCTGGTGGAGGGCAAGACCCGCGCCAAACTGCTCTCGCTGGATGACACCGGAAAATATCTTATGGCTGAAGTGCGTACCGCTCCGGTACGCGGCATCCCGGCCAATAAGCGCAATCAGACCGAAGCTCTGGTGCGCAGCCTGAAAGACTGCTTTGAGGAGTACCTGTCGTACAGTCCGCAGATCTCCAAGGATATCGTTTACAATATTGTTTCTTCGGACAGTCCGCTGTATCTCAGTGAGTATATGCCCGCCAATCTGCTTTTCAAATATGAGGACAAACAGGCCATCCTGAACGAATCCACCCTGTTGGGCCGCCTGGAAAAGCTGCTGATTCTGCTGCACCAGGAGTGTGACATCCTGTCCATCGAGAAGGACATCGACGACAAGGTCAACGTCCAGATGGACAAGAGCCAGCGGGATTATTATCTGCGGGAGCAGATGCACATCATCAGCGAAGAGCTGGGAGACAGCGAAGATACCCGTGCTGAGGCCGACAACTACCGGGAGAAAATCCGGGCTTTGCATCTGGTGCAGGAAAGCGAAGAAAAGCTGCTGAAGGAATGCGACCGTCTGGCTCGTATGCAGGGCAATGCGGCAGAAATCAGCGTGATCCGCGGCTATCTGGATACCTGTCTGTCCCTGCCCTGGCATACCTATACCAAGGATGATTACGACCAGGGTCATGCCCGCCGTGTGCTGGACAAGGACCACTATGGCCTGCGCAAGGTCAAGGAGCGGATTCTGGAACTGCTGGCCGTGCGCAAGCTGAACACCGAGGTCAAAGGGCAGATCATCTGCCTGGTAGGCCCTCCGGGCGTGGGCAAGACTTCTATCGCCCGGTCCATTGCCGCCTGCATGAACCGCCAGTTTGCACGTATGAGTTTGGGCGGCGTGCATGATGAAGCGGAGATCCGCGGCCATCGCCGTACATATATCGGCGCTATGCCGGGCCGCATCATCAACGCTATGATCAGCGCAAAGTCCTCCAACCCGGTCATCCTGCTGGATGAAATCGACAAGCTGGCAGGGGACTACCGGGGCGACCCGGCCAGCGCCCTGCTGGAAGTGCTGGACCCGGAACAGAACCGAACCTTCAAGGATAACTTCCTGGATATCCCCTTTGATCTGAGCGATGTGCTGTTCATCACCACGGCCAACGACGCTTCCACCATTCCGGGGCCGCTGCTGGACCGTATGGATGTGATCGAACTGCCCAGCTATACCCGCGTTGAAAAATTCAACATTGCCAAGCGGCATCTGCTGCCCAAGCAGCTGAAAAACAACGGTCTGACCGGTCGGGTGAGTCTGACCGCCGGAGCGCTCAATGCCATTATTGACAGTTATACCCGGGAGGCTGGCGTCCGCAGCCTGGGACGCACCATCACGGCTGTGCTGCGCAAGTGCGCCTTGAAGATTGCCTCTGGGGAAGTGGACCACATGAGCGTCACCGCGCCTATGCTGAAGAATCTGCTGGGCCCCGAAAAGGTCAAGCCCACCTTCATTTCCCGCAGCGATGCCGTGGGCATTGCCAACGGTTTGGCCTGGACCAGCGTGGGCGGGGAGATGCTGCCGGTGGAAGTCAGTGTCATCCCCAACGGCAACGGCAAGATCGAGCTGACCGGCAGCCTGGGTGACGTGATGAAGGAGAGCGCCCATCTGGCTGTCACCTATGCCCGCGTCCATGCCCAGCAGTACGACATTGCGGCCGATGCTTTCAAGAACATTGACCTGCATATCCATGCTCCCGAAGGGGCCGTGCCCAAGGACGGTCCTTCCGCTGGCGTTACCCTGACCACAGCTCTGATTTCGGCTTTGTCCGGATTGCCGGTACGCCATGATCTGGCCATGACCGGCGAGATCACCCTGCATGGCAGCGTGCTGCCCATCGGCGGCCTGAAGGAAAAGAGCATGGCTGCTTACCGGGAAGGTATCCACACCGTGCTGATCCCCAAAGACAACGAGTCCGACCTGTATGAGGTGGATGAGGAAGTGAAGAAGGCCATTCGGTTCGTACCGGTCAGCGACCTTTCCCAGGTGCTGAAGGAGGCCTTGATCCGTCCTGCGGTGGCTACACCCCGGGCGTCTGTCACTGTCCCGCCGGCCACCCAGCTTATTGCCACGGACGCTTCGGCGGCGAAAGAACCCGCCACTGTCATGTAAAGGAGCGTGAGGCATGAACTATAATCGCAGCGAATTTCAGGCTTCCTACGGCATTTCCAGCCAGCTGCCCGCCGCTGACCGTCCGGAATTTGCCTTTTCCGGCCGGTCCAATGTGGGCAAGTCCAGTCTGATCAACAAACTGTGCAACCGCAAGAATCTTGCCCGTGTCAGTGCTACACCGGGCAAGACGGCTACTATCAACTTTTACCGGGTGGACACGGCTTATTTTGTGGACTTGCCCGGATATGGGTTTGCCAAGGTCTCCAATGCCGAGCGCGCCCGCTGGGACGAGCTGATCAACGGCTACTTTGAGGCAGGCCGTCCGTTGAAACTGTTGGTCCAGTTGTTGGACTGCCGCCATGACCCCAGCGCAGATGACCGCCAGATGCTGGAATATCTGCGCTATCACCGGATCCCCTTTGTGGTAGTACTGACCAAGGCGGATAAGCTGAAAAAGTCGGAAGTGGCGCCTTGTCTGGCCCGGTTTGAGGAAATCTGTGCCGAATATGGCTGCCGCCGCGTCTTTCTTACCAGTGCCGAGAAGGGCACCGGCGTGGAAGAGGTGCGGGCCTGCCTGGATGCGCAGCTGGAGGCCGGGGACTGATGGCGTACAACGAATTTGCCTATTTTTATGATGAACTGAATGAGGCGGCGGACTACGACGCCTTGTATCAGTATGTTGTTTCGGAGCTGGCAGACCACGGTGTGACCGATGGGCTGCTGGCGGATCTGGGATGCGGCACCGGGGAACTGACCCTGATGCTGTCCCAGGCAGGGTACGATGTGATCGGCATTGACCGCTCGGAGGAGATGCTCAGCGTCCTGCGGGAAAAGGCGGACGAACTGGATATGACCGGCAAGGTCCTGCTCTTGCAGCAGGACCTTCTGCAGCTGGACCTGTACGGGACCATCCGGGCGGCGGTATCCACCTTTGACACCTACAACCATATCGGCCCCTTGGAAAATTTTGAAAAAGCGATTGCGAACGCGGCGTTCTTTATGGAAAAGGACGGCGTGTTCGTCTTTGACCTGAATACGCCCTACAAGCACGCCAAGGTGCTGGGCGGACAGACTTTTGATCTGGATGCCGAGGATGCCGTCTGCCACTGGACAAACCAGTATGACGAGTCCAGCGGCCGGGTGGATATTCACATTGAGATCCGGGAAAAAGAAACAGGGGATACCTGGACGGAGGACTTCTCCGAATACAGCTACCCTCTTCCTGCCGTACAAGCCTTGCTGGATAAGTACGGGTTTACGGTGACCCGGGTATCGGATGGGGAGGATTTCGGCCCCGTGCGCCCGGACAGCCAGCGCTGGATCATTACGGCTGTCAAACGCTATACACAAGAGGAGAAGTAAACCATGGCTCAAGACAATCTGCTGCGCGGTATTTCGGAAAACGGCGGCATTGTATTTTATGGGGTGGATTCCACCGATATCGTTTGTGAGATGGAGCGGATGCACAAGACCAGCGCCGTAACCACGGCGGCTTTGGGCCGCCTGCTGACGGCGGCCGCCATGATGGGGGCCATGCTCAAGAGCAGCAAGGACTCCCTGACCTTGCAGATCAAGGGAGGCGGCCCTGCAGGCCGTATAATGGCTGTTGCCGATGGGGAGGGTCATGTAAAGGGATACGTGCAGAACCCCGTTGTGGAGCTTCCTCCGCGGGCTGACGGCCATCTGGACGTGGGCGGCGCTGTGGGACACGACGGCACTCTGGACGTAATCCGGGATATGGGGCTGCGGGAACCCTATATCGGGCAGGTGCCCCTGGTCTCTGGCGAGATCGCCGAGGATGTGACCCGCTATTTTGCCGTCAGTGAGCAGACGCCTACCGTCTGTGCCCTTGGCGTACTGGTCAACGAAGATCTGAGTGTGCGCTGTGCCGGCGGCTTTATCGTGCAGCTGCTGCCCGGTGCCCTGGACAGTGAGATCGACCAGCTGGAAAAGAACATTGCCGCTATGCCCAGTGTTACCTCCATGATGGAGCAGGGCAAGACGGTGCGGGACATGCTGGACATGGCCCTGGCTACCTTTGACCCGGAGGTGCTGGATACCAGTTCCGTTGTTTACCATTGTGACTGTAGCGAGGAACGGGTGCATCGCATGCTGAAAAGTCTCGGCAGAAGTGAAGTGGAAAAATTGCGGGACGAAGACCCCCTGGCGGAAGTTCACTGCCAGTTTTGCGACAAAACGTACCGCGTTGACCTGAATGATTTGCTGAAAAATTGGCCTGTCAACGCGGAAAATAAAAAAGTTTAATTTTTTTCAAAAAAATGGAGAGAAAATGCTTGACAAATCGGGGCTGATGCAGTAAAATAACATTCGTCGCCCGGAGAGAGCACGACAAGCTGAAAGAAAGCGAAGTAAGCTAAACTCTCCAATATGCGGCCGTAGCTCATCTGGTAGAGCGCCACCTTGCCAAGGTGGAGGTAGCGAGTTCGAGCCTCGTCGGCCGCTC
>PPYE01311336.1_pt1 | contig 31893 bp, 30 predicted proteins | sample 1559881 | NCBI WGS metagenome assembly PPYE01 (sample SAMN08240022, study PRJNA423297) | Human gut metagenome, whole genome shotgun sequencing project.
TGGAGCTGACCGCCGAACTTCTGAACACTCTAATTGAAAAAATAACCGTCCACGAAGCTGTCAAGGGCGAGGACGGAAGTCGTGAGCAGGAAGTAGAAATCTACTACCGCTTCATCGGCAAAATCGACTGACCTTTCTTTTTTTACCCAACAATATCTTTAATTAAGGGAAACGGGACTCTGCTTTCCTGATATGAGCAACCTGGAGCCGCTGGCCGACGCTCTGGGCATGAAAATGACAGAGCTTTTTATAGACAGCTCTGTAAACGAATCCGAAGAAGAAAAGGCGGAAACCTCTTTAAAAGAGGCGGTACAGCTTGTAAAGGCAAGACAGAAGAAACAGCGCCGTGACATTATTCTGGCATTTGCGGGCATGTTCCTGTTTGAGCTGCTGGCCTTCATGGCCATATGCTTTTTTTTAGTTACCGATCTTTTTGTGGAAAAAGACAAGGCGGAACGGATTGAAGATTATGAAACCTATATGGCAGTTCCCGATGCCCGCCATAATCCCTTTGCACCACATGGAATGGTGGAATGGATTTTCCCCCGGTCGATCCCGGAGGGCGCCCATGTAAATGATTTCTATTATGAATATTATAATCCCTGGGATCCCAATTACGTCATCTATCTGGACGTCACCTATGACGAAGACGCCTATGAGAAGGAACGGGACCGAATTTCCACAAAATGCGGCATGCCTTTGGCTCAGACACGGTATCTGGTGTACGGGGCCGAGGGCTTCTACTACCCTGTTTTATCCGCTTCAGGAGGTTCCTCAGGCATCCTGTATGCGCTGACCGATGAAAAGGCCCGCCGCATTATGTATGTGGAAATCGCTTTCTGCAACTATTTCTCCGATATTGATTATGAACCGATTATCCCTCCGGAAATTCTTCCCGCGGGCTTTGACGCCGGTAAAAATAACCCGACAAGGCGGAAATTCGTGGTGGAACAGGAAGGGCTGCGCATTTACAACGCAGCCCCTTCCTGACTTTTCCTATTTTACCAGTTCCCTTATCACCTCAGGCGCAATCTCCTGCTCCGGCAGGAATTCATCCGAATCTATATACCTGTAAACAGCAGCCTGCAGCGCCTTTAAAAAGCATATGAGGATGACTCCCGCACAGTACAGGGCTGAGTGTGAGGGTTAAGCTGCGGGATGCCGCAGCCCTTCGCGCGGCCCGGCAGCAAGGTGCAGCAGCATTTCACTCCGGTCTGGCCTCCCCGTACTTTTGGGCACAGCCCGGCCGTCCGGAATTTTATATTCATCATTCCCGTGCCGCCGATACTGCCAGCAGCAGCGCCGTTGTGGTCTGGTTCATGCTTCCGTCATAAATCTCCCCGTCCAGCGTAACCGCATCCTTATAGGGCGTCACGTTCTGCAGCACATTTCCATTCGCATCCAGCAGCTGTATCCGGTAAGAATATCCGATTCTTTGCTGCAGTTCTTCCTCAGGCCGTATGTCCAGCGCCGCGTAGGCTTCCAGAATCTGCTCCTTCTCTTCCTGAGTGCCCACCATAAAAACCGTGCCGGTATTTCCGTTTGTCACCCGGATATCGGCCACCTCTTCCACCGGCACCAGAACCTCCTGCACATCAAATCCGGCTGCTTCTTCCCCATTTGCTTCCGCATTCACACCATAAACGCCTTCCGCAGGATCTGCAAGCCTGAAGCAGTCCTTCCCCGCAGTTTCCGGGTCCTCGTAAATGACACGGAATGCCACATCCTTTCCCGGATAACCCGGTTCGGGAAAAACACTGTTCATAATACCAACACCGACATAGAGATAAATCTGATCTCCTAACGCATATCTTATATGGCTGCCGTAGCTGACTCCTCCTAATCCTGCATCTTCATTATCCTCCAGCTTATATGATAATCCGCCAAAGATAACCCTTCCGGTTTCCCGCTCCGTAATGTCCACGGTCTTCTTTGCCGTATCCACACGATAATCCAGCAGCCTGCCGATTTCCTCCTCCAGCTTTTCACCGCTCAGCTCATAAGGATCCATATGCGCGGTATCATAAGTTTCAAATACCAGGAGCTTTTCCAGATACAGCCCCGTTCCGCTTCCTACCAAAAAAGCAAGCGCCGCCTCGTCCCTTCCATCTCCGTCATAATCCCCGGCAGAAAGCTTCGGGCCGTCATACAAATTCACCCACTCCGCATCCACTTCATTAATGTTGTCCATTCCATCCAGACGGAAATTCATGTAAATGCCCCGATAACCGTATTCCGGGCTGACACAGCCGTATGCCTCATAAAGCCCGTCCTCTGTTGCGGCCAGCCGTACCATATAATCCCCGTCCTCCGGAACCACATCACCAAAGGAAAGCATCCTCCGGCTCTTCCAGCAATTTTCAAATACCCTGCCCATCACCTCATGAATATCGGGCAGTACCGTATCTTCCCGGCTCCCCTCCTGTGACATGGATGACTCTGGCTGACCATCCTCAGTATAGTTCACAGTTCCGGCCGTTTCAGGGGTTCCGGCCGTTTCCTCCATTCCGTTTATTCCTGCGCTGTTTATTTCTGTGCCGTTTAATTCTGCTTTGTCTGTCCCCGCTCCATCCGCGCCGCCCGTCCCATTGGTCAGGCATACGGCGGCGATAACAAGAATCATAAGCGTTCCTCCAACGGCAGCCCATACGCCTGGCTTACGGAAACCAAGGATATTTTTTACACGGCTTTTTGCATCCTTTTCCCCAAAAGAAAGGGGACCGGCGGGATGCAGCCGTCTGTTGGATGCAAAGGAAAGCAGCGAAAGGCTGTATTCCTTTTTGATTCCGCTTCCCATCTCCACCAGAACGTGCTCATCACAGCTCATCTCCATATCCCGCCCCATGCAGAAAAAAGCAAGCCACACAAACGGATGGAACCAGTATACGGCGGCCAGAAAAAATGCCAGTGCCTTGACGTAAACATCTTTTCTTCTGATATGAAACTCTTCATGGCGTATAATATACTCCCGTTCCCGTTCACTCAGGCGGAAAGGAAGGTAAATCCTTGGCCGGAACAGCCCCAGGACAAAGGGTGAACTGATATTGCCGCATTCATAAACATTGTCCTGAAGGCGGACCGCCATATGTACCGTCCTTCTGAGCCGCAGCCAGCAAAACAGGCTGTATAAAAGAATCGTTGCCAGCCCGGCCAGCCAAACCCACGACGCTATATGCAGCAAATTTGCCGCGCTCACACTTCCTCCTGTGATGCCATCCAGAACCTTCTGCATCATACCTTCAGCCGCACCGGCCGGTATATTTCCGGCGGCATTTCCTGCCGCGCCGGCTATATCCACACCGGCTGTACCCGCAGCCACAGTTCCCCCTGCGTTTAATGCGTTTGCGGCAGTTCCTGCCCCCTGCGCCCCGGAAGCCAGGCCGGCACCGGCTCTCTTTGCAACTTCCGCAGCACTTCCTCCCGCGGCAAGCCATTCCACCGCCGCTGCAATTCCCGCAGCCTTCCGCCCGATAAAATCAACATTAAACAGGCTGAATGCGGAAGAAACCGAAACCGGGCATATCAGCCGGAGCGCCGGAACCGCCCACAGATAATAGGAGTATTTCTTAGGAAGCCGCAGCCTTTGAAACAACAGCCGGACGGCCAGTACCACAAGGATCACCCAGGATGCCGTCATTCCCATGGAGATCAGCTGTGAAAACAATCCGCTTGCCATAAACAATCCCTCCTATTCCTCTTTATGTGCATCGATTAATGCCTTAATGCTTTCCGCTTCTTTTTCCGAAAGCGTTTTCCCCCCAAGGAAAGCGGCCACAAACTGGGGCAGGGAGCCTCCAAAGGTACGCTCCACAAAATATTCCGTTTCCTCCTTCTGTACCCGCTCCCTTGGGATCACAACGGAAACCACCGCATTTTCATTGGTAATATAGCCCTTATCACAAAGCTTTTTTATTGCCGTATAAGTGGTTGATTTTTTCCATCCCAGCTGACCTGCGCACAGTTTTACCAGTTCTCCTGAATTCACCGGCGCATGCTCCCATACAATCAGCATAAAACGATAATCACTGTCACATAACTTCAGATACTCCATAAAAAATCCTCCCTGATATAATAAGTCGGTGGTTATAGACCTTCTTTTCTTTAGTCTATAACCACCGACCTGTTTTGTCAATCAGTTTCTGAAGTATTTACCTGAAGAAACTGCCGGCCTTTAATAATTCATTATATAACAACAAAGAGGATATCGTTTAGGATATCCCCCTTGCCCTGTTACATATTCATCGTTCCCATCCGAAGCCTTTTCACCGAAATCCGCAAAAGTTTCAATACGTTTACTCTTACTGCCAAAATCAATACTTTCCTGTACTGTCAGCGGAAGGCGAAAGGATTGCCCTGGGGCTGTAGCAATTCCGGAATTCCTCTTTTGCGGCCTTCGAATACTTTTCAACAAACTTCAGTTTCGCTTCCGAATAGCCGTTGGGCCTTCCGTCTACAATACGCCGTATTTTCCCACTTTCAATATCGCTCAGTATATTTTCCTTCAGCTTCCCGTATTCCGCCGCCACATCAGGATGCGCAATCAGGTAATCCCTAAAATATAACTCATCCCAGTTCCCCAGGTATCTCACATGTAGATGGAAAACCTTTTCTTCATACCCATCAATGGAATAGCCTTTCCCAAGCAGTAATTTCATCGGGTCATCCCACCGGATAAAAATTGCCTCCCCATATCCAATCGCCTTTAAAGCATCAACCAGCCTGGTTACGTTACAGCAGCCATCAATCTCAAGCAGCATATCTATTGTAGGTTTCGCTATGACACCTTCGACAGCGCTGCTCCCAATATGGTTCATCCGCACAACATCCTCGGCATTTACAGCATCTAAAATAATTTTCTTCTCGCTTTCATACCAGTCCTTATAACTTGTATTGTACTCCTTTAAAATGATTGGGAACGTTTTCTTAAATTCGTCCGCCGATAGTTCGGATACTTTCTTAGCCATAGCTGACACTCCTTGTCTGTGATAAAAAATCGCGCTGTTGATTTGATGGTTAAATCATAACATAACCGTTCCGGAGTTTCTACTTCGGTTTTCGGTTATTTCCGAAACAAATTATCATTCCGTAATTTTCCCAAGAATGATAAAGGGAAAAAATTTATATCATCACGCATTCTGCAGAACCTCAATTGTATATTGTCACAATCCCGCACAATTCTAATTTAAAATAAAATGCACCACTCCGCAGTCATACTGCGCCCAGATCCCATGTCTCGCCTCATCCCCGGACCTCACTCTGTCCACCACAAAACGTCCCTCCTCAAAATGCCCTTCCTCCAGGCAAAGGAATTCCATATTGTGAGCCAGATGCTGTCCGTTCAGCCAGTTAACCGGTATCGATCCGTCCTCCGGCTCCGCACCGGTAAAAAACAGTCTTACCTTATGCCCAACCAGATAAAATTCATTCTCCGCCATACAAAACAGCATTCCTCTTGCCATCTCCTCAGCCAGGCTGGCCGGAAGACGGTTCAGCCCCTCCAAATCCCGGTTATGATGGTAATCAAGCGGCACCCAGCCGGCATAATCCGTTCCCACACCCGCAAAGGAAACCCGGCATCTGCGGCCAGCGATTTCCATGTACTGTGAGTCCTGCCCCAGGCTCTGGCAGAAAACAGCAGTCTGCCGCACCCTGCCATCATACAACAGCTCCGATGCCGCCTTCAGCATGGCAAAGGAATGCATGATCGGGACAGCGGAAGCCTTCAGCTCCCCACTCTCATCCAGACAGCTTTCTATGCCGAACACATGATATCCAACGGCCTTGTGCTCACCCACCGCGCTGAACATACACGCAGCGTTCACGCTTGTCAGCCCCGATTCCGGCACATAAAGCGGCCAGCCTTTTTCCTTCCCGTCATAAATGTCATAGGCTTTGCGTACCGTGTCCGGGTTCATCTCGTAAATATCCGGGCACAGGGCATCCAGATGGCCGCATACACACTGCCACAGCGGCAGACATTTGGAAACCGCCCCTCCGCAGGGATATTCCAGCCCGGCCAGATTCCAGCCGTGCATGCTGTTCCTGTCCATCCACACATTGGTATACATGAAAATATCCCTGACCGCTTTCCCTCTGGCCGCGATTTCATCGATATAGGAAGCAATCACCCATGCCGTACAAAGCTCTGCGCCGAAGGCGCCAAACATTTCCTTCCAGCTTCCCGTGCTGACACCGCCGTTTTTCAGCCAGCTTTCATGTATGGCGCCCGCATCCTGCGACTGCGCCAGCAGCCTGATAGCCTCCGGCACCTCCCTGGAAAAAGCAGCCGTCCCCTGCTCACTGAAATCCCTCCTGGTCGCTGCAAAAATACCCGGTTCATTTTCCACCTGAACCGCTATTATGGTTTCTCTTTTTTCATCATAATCTTTCAGAATCTTCATCAGCTCACAGAAAGCTTCCGCATCTTTTTCCAGGTTATTCCTGCTGTGAGGGGAAAGCACCGTGGTTTCCGTGCCGTCCTTACACCGCACCCTCGGAAAACGTTCCCGATCCTTCTTCACCCAGGCCGGCGTGTATTCCATCTGCCCGTTTTTCCAGGTGCCGAACCATAACAGGATTCCATGCAGTCCATGGCTGCGGACAGCATCAATAATCGCATGGACGTAGCCGGTATTATACACGCCCTCCTCCGGCTCAAACGCATCCCAGCAGACAGGGACTGCTATAGTATTTCCCCCGATTGCCCTGACGCTTTGGAACGACCTTTCCGCATCCTCCCCTGCTTTTCCTTCCCCGATCCCTCCAATTGGATAGGAAGAAGAATTATGTACCTGTCCTCCCAATGAAAAAAATGGTTTCCCCGAAACCGTAAAACATGAATGTCTCATATTGCCCCTCCTTTTTCTGCCGCTCTTTCAACGGCCCCCAATCTTCGTACAATCTCTTTAAATCATCTTAACCAAACTCCACTTCCCATTATTACAGTTCTCTCCGCAGTTCCTCTCATCCCGGCGCAAAGGCTTTTTCACTCCCCTCCGGCAAAACAAGACACCCAAGCGCCGCCAGCATTGCATAGCCCTCCCCCGCGGCATCCATCACCAGATCCAGCTGTTGCCCCCTGATTTTCGTCAGATCACAGTCCAGCGTATAGCAGACATAGCATATCGGCAGGATAAACGCCAGGTGGCTTTTATACCAGCCATCCATATCTGAAACATAAACCGGCTGATATTTTCCCGTAAAAATGCTGGAAAACACAGCTTTCGTCCCTTCATCCGGCATGCTGTGCAGAAAACCGCAGGATAAATGTGCGATACCGAAACGCACGCAGATTCCCCCGCCCTCCTCCCTGCGCCGCGTGCCAACACCGTTACCTCACGACTATTTTTACATAATACATGGTACAGATAACTGCCGATAACCCCTGCACCGATAAACATAATTTTCATGCCGGATACGCCCCTTTCTCCTGACAGCAGCCTGTGAATCTCTTTTCCCGGCTATAACGTTAGCTACTTCTAACTAAGAGTAACACACTGGCAGGAACAATACAATGCAGCACAAGGGATGAGACAGTTTACACGCATAATGATAAGCGAATACCATGTATCAATGACACGCGCCTTGACAAGGCCTGATACATCTTTTATAGTACAAATATTATCGGCCGTGGGGACAGGCCGCTGAATACACGGAGCAACTACCAACCTCCAAAACAGCCGGTCTTAAGCCCGGCATTCTGCTCCGATACCGCCACTTAGCAACATTCGCCCTTTTATCAATGATATCGCCGCCCGCTAAACTCACAATCACAGGAGGAATCCGCCATGAAGCACATGATAAGACTTACCAACCACACAGCAACGGATATTATGGATATCTTTCACATCGCAGATGAAATCCGGCAGGGAAAACATGCAGATATCCTGAAGGGAAAAAGTATTGTCATGTTTTTTCCCGAAACAAGCATCCGCACAAGAGTTACCTTTGAAAAAGGCATCTCCCTGCTGGGCGGCCAGCCCATCCTGTTCCCGCCTGAAGCCCTGGATAAAAAAGAGGCGCTGCAGGATGTATGCGGCTATCTCAGTCTTTGGGCCGACGCCCTTATCGTCCGGCACAAGGATATCCGCCTCCTTGAAAAACTGGCGCAGCATTCCGATATCCCCGTGATCAACGCCATGACCGACAGCAACCATCCCTGCGAGATTATCGCAGATATGTATGCCCTTTCCAAACGGAGAAAGGATTTCCTAAAAGACAGCTACCTGTTCTGCGGTGAAAACGGCAACATCGGCCTGGCATGGAAGGAAGCCTCACTTGTCATGGGCTTTGATTTATCGCAGTGCTGTCCAAAGGGCTGGGAAATGGAGCACATTACAGCCTTTGATACTATTACGGAGGCCATCCGGGGAAAAGACATCATATGTACGGATTCCCTGCCCCCGGATGCTCCCGCGGCCTTCAAAAACTGCCAGGTAACCAGGGCAGTTATGGAAATGGCCAACAAAGGCGCCCTGCTCAATCCCTGTCCTCCCTTTTCCCGGGGCAGGGAAGTCTCCGCCGACGCCCTAGGCTCCGAATACTTCGTGGGCTATGAATTTAAGAAACACCTGCTTGAGGTACAGCAGGCCATCCTCATTTACTGCCTCACAAAGTAATCCTCTCCCCGCGCCAAAACAACCTGTACTTTCCGGATTACGGCTGCCCTCCCGACAAAATAAGCTCTATCAGCCGGGAAGCCTCGCTTTTCGTCAGCGTTTCCGGATTCCAGTTGATTTTTATCTTTTTCTGTGCCGCCAGCCTCGCCAGGAATGCCACCTGCTTCGGGCTGGCGGGGAACTCAGTCCTCCCCTTCCCGCTGCAGTTCAGGGGCGCCGGTTTAAAAACCTGAGGTTCTCTTTCTTCAAAATAATGGGCAAGCGTCTGATACAGCTTTGCCGTTGCCAAAGCATCATGATATGCCCGGTGTGCCGCCTTATTGTCTATCTCATAATGGGCGCACAGGGCCTCCAGGCTTTTCGATTCCATATTTTTATGGACGCGCCGGGCAATTTTCAGGGTATCAATCCCCTGCTTCTCAAAAGACAGCCCCAAAAGCTCCGCCTGGTTTTTCATAAAGCTGTAATCAAAAATTATATTATGCCCCACCAGCACTTCATTCCCACAGAAATCCAGAAACGCAGGAATCACCTCCTCCCGTCTGCGGGCATCGGCCACCATCTCATTGGTAATTCCGGTAATCTCCGTGATTCTTGCAGAAATAGGCTCGCTCGGCATTATGAATTCCATAAATCGTTCCTGAACCTTCCCATCCTGCACTTTCAGCGCGCCGATTTCAATAATTTCATTGGTCTCCGGGCTCAGACCTGTGGTTTCCAGGTCAAAAGCAATATATGATTTTAACATGTCCTCTGCCGCATTCCTTTCCTTTTCGGCACCGCAGCCGCTGCGGCCACAGGCCGGATAAGCTTTATCTTCGAAAATTTCCATCCGCATTCATTATAAAATATTTTTGCTTATTATTCTACCTCAAGCGGTTCTGGTATGACTTATTTTTTCTCAAAAATAACTTTCGCCATAGCTGCTGTATTTTTTCTTTCTTTTTGATACAATGAAAAGAAAACTGGAAAGCGGCTTTTGTCCGGCAAGGTGGAATTATGATTGATATAGGCATGCCAACGCTCATCGAGTTACCCGAAATTGAAGACTGTGCCGCACTATGTTCTAAGCTTGGGCTGCAGTTTGTGGAGCTGAATATGAATCTCCCCCAATACCAGACCGTCAGCTTAGATACTGACAGACTGGAAGCAGCTGCGAAGAGATACGGTATTTATTTTACTATACATTTGGACGAAAACCTGAATGTCAGCGATTTCAACCCGTTTGTCGCTCAGGCCTATACCCGCACGGTATTGGAAACAATCCGTATTGCACGCAGGCTGAATATCCCAGTACTTAATATGCATCTGTCCGAAGGCGTGTATTTTACGCTTCCCGACAGGAAAATATTTCTGTACGAGCAATACAGGGAGCAATATTTACAGAGCATCCGGCTTTTCCGGGAAACCTGCGAGAATAGTATCGGCCCGTCCAACCTTAAAATCTGCATTGAAAACAGCAGCGGCTACACGGATTTTCAGCTTCTGGCGCTGGATCTGCTGCTGGAAAGCACCGTATTCGCGCTGACCTTTGATATCGGACATGATTACTGCATCAATCATAAGGATGAGCCGATAATAATCAGCCGCAGAGACAGGCTGCACCATTTTCATTTCCACGACGCCACTGCGGGAAAAAATCACCTTCCCCTTGGCGCCGGGGAAATCGCCCTGCAGAAGTATCTGCATCTTGCCCTCCAATGCCGTGCCCGCCTGGTTCTGGAAACGAAAACCGTAGAGGGGCTGGAAAGGTCGGCGGAATGGATGAAAGCACACCTTACAGATGTGTTAATAAATAATTGATACAATATATTTTATTTACTGCCTTTAGTAGAATTAGTTCACTCCTGTTTAAACGGCTACAATTTGGATTATCTTCATCAGATAGTACGGCGACCATTTCAGCTATTTTCTTCGGCGTTTCCCTTGCACCGGAGGAAATCTATTTTAGCAGCATAAAACAGAAGCCGCCTGTTACAAAGGCCGCACGGTATTCAAACAGTTATGGCTGTGATTCATGAAACTCACTATAATTTCCCGGGATAAAACGATTCGCCGTATTGAGCAACAAACCTGCAAACAGATTATTCCTCTGCCATGCTGTATATGGTTTGCACCGAAACCTGACTCAGCCTATCCCAATTTTCTTTCTGAAGACAGAATATGTAATACTCTATAATATCGTCCTTCCCACTAAAATTCCTGTAAAAAGTATGGCACTCAGGCCGTGCTTCCCTGCATACCTGCGATACGGTTATTTCTTCGTAGGGCATTTCTTCCATCAGACGCAGAAATGCTTCTATGATCCAGTTTTGCGATTTAATACATGCACCTGAAAATGTGGTATCCACAATATTTAAGGCTTTGGAAAAGAGAGAAAAATTGTCTACTTTACTGGGATATTTTGCCATCTACAGTACGCAATGTCACGTCTGTTTCCACGTAAGGCGGATTTATGGGGAAGACAGGGAAAAGGACATGGAAAAAATAATAAAAAACAGGCTATCAATTAATAGCTTTAATGTGATAGCCTGTCTCGTTGCTAAAGCGTCAAGAATTCAATAATAGGACTTATTTTAATTATACACAATAGAATTTGTAATATTGTAAAGAGTATATTCAATATCATCAATAACTGCATAATGAGTACAGTATACCCTATACGTTTTACCTACTTGTGCCTTTAAATAAACAACTGCTCCAGCGTAATCATCTGAATCATATGTATAATGATCTCTAATAGGGATATCTTTCCATCCTGTTGCAGTTTTTTCTTGAAGCACGATATCTTTGCATCCAATTTCTGTCGCAATGTCTGTCGCTCTTGTCGAGAAATCTACCCCTATGCCATTAGAGGCAATACCAATTCCCAATTCACACACTCCTAAAGAGGGTGTAGATAAAGTGTTTATTTCTTTTTGAGATGTTGTCTGAATATCCAATTGATTTATAGGTATCTCAACAAATTCATCTGATGCTTTTACATTTATTTTAGGTAAACACATTATAATAATTAATGAAAATATCCAAAATAATTTATTCTTTTTATCCATAGAACTCACCTTTCTCCTCTAGTAATAATATTTTTACTTTATCAATTCCTACTACTGAATTCTTGTAAATATTAATCCCTAGAATTAGAAGAAAAGTTACAAAAAAGGTGAAACTTAATAAACCCTAAGTTTCACCTTTCCATTTTTATATCAATAAAATTTGCTGACAACTTTTTTTATTACCTCTAAATTTTCATTACTATTAATAAAATAAATATCTTTTTCATTAAAAAGAATTACTTCAATCCTATCATTATTTCTATAAAATTCTTTTCCCTCCTCTTTATCAACAAGTTCCCAATTATTATCCATTGACACTTTTCTTTCTGTATATATTCCATTATATATATTTACTTCTATTCTAAAATATTTATCATCATTCGTATATTTTGCCACCACCCTCTCCTTAGGTCCCATACTTTGTCTTGTAATATTTTGCAATTTATAACCTTCTGGCAAATAATGTGGTTTTAATAATTTACTATTTGTCGCTTCCTCTACTTCTTCCCATGAACAATACTCAAAAAATTCATCTCCCATATAGTCAAGATCTTCATTATCACCTGTTACTGTAACTTCGGTCCGCCCAACCTCGTCCCTAACCACCTCAAAGAACGACTTCTTCTTCAAAGCATAACTCCCGAAATTCACCGACAGCATTAAAACCAGGCAGGCCGCCGCACCGGTAGCGATCCGAACCAGCCTCCTCCTCCACTTCACTCCGTTCTTCTTACCATTTTCCCTGGATTCCATAACATCGCCATTATCCGGCTCACTGTCAGCTCCAGGCTCCACATCCAATACAATACTGTCTGTCCCGCCAAAACGAACCGCAGCTTCCTCCTCACCGCCGCCCGCAGCTTCTGCATTTACATCTGCATCTGTGGCCGCCGCCATACCCATGCCGCTACCGGACGCCGCCTCTTCGGCTTCCGCGGCCGCCTCCGCAAACTCCTCCTCCAGCCCATACCGGCTCTTAAACCTCTCAAACGCCGCCTCTGGATCCGAGGGAAACTTCGGATCATCCTCCTTCGGATCAAGCACATCAAGAAGCCTTACGATAGCGTCCACCTCTTTATCGTCAAATTCCTCCTCGCTGGCCTCATAGGTGTACCAGTACAGCTTTTCATACAGTTCCTCAATTAACTTTTCATCACGTTTCCCTTTTCCCTGTGTCATAACTTGTCTCCTATGGAAGTAATCAGCTGAAATGTAAGATTGCAGACACTGAATAAAAACGGCAGAAGCATACTGCCGCGTATTTTCTGCTTCATTCTCAAAATCCTGACCTTAAAACAGTTCTCGGTAATCCCCAGCTTCTTCGCCATTTCCTGCGATGTATACCCATATTCATAATAGCACCGGAGAAGCTCCAGCTCTTCCTCCGACAGGATCTCACCGACAGTGGAATAGGCCTCCACCATCTTGAAATCATCCACCCTGCTCCCGTTTCCCAACGTAGCATTATCCAGAAGGAAATCAAATTCAAGACTGTACTTTCTCTGTTTTTCCTCCCACTTCATCACCTTGTTTTTGGCGGTGATGCGGAGCCAACCGTGGATATTCGGATGATTCACCAGTTCCTTCCGCTTTCTGTAGAATTCATAGAAGGTCTCCTGCGCAACATCCTCAACCGCGTTGCTGTCGGTGAGCATTCGGCGGACATACCTTACTATCTCATCGAACTCTTCATTATACAGTTCTTCGAAAAACTTTTTGCTATCCTCCATTGGCCCTCTATCCTCTTTCGTCATATTACCTTCTTTCAGGTCAAATGGTCTTCTTTCCTGAAGCGCCATACATATGGCCATCCCCCCGCCCCTGCCTGTCCCGTTTTTCCTGGAAGACACAGAACACCCTGTCCGCAGCCGCATGTAAGTGCCTGCACTATTTATACAATTTTGTCAGATTTTCAAGAATCTGCTCCAGGACCTGTGTCTTATCCTTGGGACAATCCTTGAAAATCTCTACCACTGTTTTATCAGAAGTCAGTTCTCCTGTTAAAAGATACGTAGGATCCAGTCCCATTCTCTCATAAACCAGCAAAATTTTTTCTATGGAAAGCCTTTTATTTCCACGTTCAATCTCTCCATAAAAAGTCGTGGACATTTCCAGAAGCTCCGCTGTATCTTCCTGCGTCATCTTCAGTTTCTTTCTCTGCCTGCGCAGACGTTCTCCGATTTCAACCAATACAAGTGTTGCCGCCATTCCGATTCTCCATTTCCAGTTTTTTCCTAAGGTACGTTATTATGATACTGTGATTAAGAATGGCTTTTTAGCAACTATATATTTGTATTTGTCATGAAAAAACTACTATAAATTATGATTTCTCCTTTAATTGTATTAAAAAAAGAGAAGGGAGCGTTATCCTCTCCCTTCCCGAAAAACTCTGCCGCAGTCCGGATTGTCAGAAGTTCTTTAAATCCTCTATCAGCTCATCTACGTTTTCTTCCAGAGTAGCCCAACTGGTACAGAATCTTACCGCGCTGTGAGTTTCATCCACACGCTCCTGATAGCAATATCCATATTTTTCTCCCAGCTTTTCCAGAACCGCATCCGGAATTATGGGGAAAATCTGATTTGTCCTGTTCTCCACCAGCATAGGATAGCCTTTTTCCAGAAACGCGCTGCGCAGCTTTTCGGCCAGGCGAATCGCATACTTTGAAATTTCCATATAAAGATTATCCTCAAACAGCGTCTCAAACTGGATTCCCAGCAGACGGCCCTTTGCCAGCATTCCACCCTTCTGTTTGATAAAATAGCGGAAATCCTTTTTCAGTTCTTCATTGGCTATCACCACCGCTTCCCCGAACAGGGCGCCCACCTTGGTGCCTCCAATGTAAAAAACATCACAATGCTGCGAAAGGAAAGGAAGATCCAGCTCATTGTCCGGCGCCGCCAGACCGTAGCCCAGCCTTGCCCCATCCATAAACAGATACAGTCCGTATTTTCTGCAGACGCTGCTTAAATCCTCAATTTCCTTCCTGCTATAAAGTGTCCCATATTCCGTAGGATTGGATATGTAAACCATTTTCGGCTGCACCGTATGCTCAAAGGAATCATCATTGATATGGGCAAGATACAGCTGCTCCACCTGGCCGGCATCCAGTTTGCCGTCCTTGTGCGGGACAGAAAGCACCTTATGTCCCAGTGATTCCACCGCCCCGGTTTCATGTACATTGATATGTCCGCTCTGTGCGGAAACCACCCCCTGATGGGAACGAAGAGCCGCATCTATAACCGTCATATTCGCCTGTGTGCCGCCTACCAGGAAATGTACCGCCAGAGTATCGTCACCGCAGGCCTTTCTGATCAGCTCCGCCGCATGCCGGCAATGGGCATCCTCACCGTATCCGGGAGTCTGCTCCATATTGGTTTCCAGCATTTTTTCCATTACCTTCGGATGAGCGCCTTCATTGTAATCGCATTGAAATAAAATCATTTGTATTGTTACTCCTTAATTGTCTTTTTTCCTCAGGACTGCCAGCACATAATCCCATACCCGTTTGGTGGAAGAAATGCTCAGCCGTTCCTCAGGCGTATGGATATCCTTCATATCCGGGCCGATGGACACACAATCCAGGCCAGGCAGCTTGCCCGCCAGGATGCCGCATTCCAGGCCGGCATGAATGGCTTCGATTCTGGGCTTTTTCCCAAACATCTCTTCATAGATTTCCACCATTTTATCACGAAGGGCGGAATCCTGACGGTATTCCCATGCCGGATAATCCCCGGAAATCTCATAGGTGCCGCCCTGGGATTCCAGAAGCAGGCATACCTTGTCTATAGTCATCTGTTTTTCGCTCATGACGGAGCTGCGGACGGAATAATCCAGTTCCAGAACGCCATCCGCCATTTTCAGGATGCCCAGATTCAGCGAGGTCTGTACCAGCCCTTTAATATCCGCGCTCATAGCCTGGATTCCATTGGGCATCATGAAAAGGAGCATTTCTGCTTTTTCAGTGCTTTCCTTTGTAAAAGCCTCCCATTCGCCCTGTTCTTTTCCTGCCACAGTAATTGAAATACCGGGATCCGTAACCGAAAATTCCCTGCGCAGAATCTCCTCAAAGGACTTCAGGCTTTCCTCCAGTGCCGCACACTCCTCCTCACGGGCAAAAATCTGTGCATGGGAAGCGGAAGGGATCGCATTGTCCGCACTGCCGCCGGCCATGTCCATAAAACGGAAATCTCCGTTTTTCCTGCAAAAATGGATCAGCCTTCCCAGCATGGCATTGGCATTAGCCCTTCCTTTGTCAATCTCCGCACCGGAATGGCCTCCCAGCAGGCCTTCCACGCCTACCTGGTACCGATAGCCCTGCAGCTTCTGTGTCTCCACTTTAACCCTGCCGTGAACCCTCGCACCGCCTGCACAGCTGGTAAGCAGTACGCCTTCTTCTTCGTTGTCCAGGTTCAGCATCCTGCGGCCCCTGCACATGGAAAGATCAATTCCATTCGCCCCTTCCATGCCGGTTTCCTCGTCCACGGTTATGATAACCTCCAGACGGGGATGCTCGCAGCTGTCGGAATCCAGAATGGCCAGCGCATAAGCCACCGCGATTCCGTCGTCACCCCCCAGCGTGGTATCCCGCGCCAGAAGATAATCTCCGTCCACCTCCAGATCCAGCCCTTCCTTTGTCATATCCCTGGTACAGCCGGGCTTTTTCACCGCAACCATATCCATATGCCCCTGGAGAAGGATCGGCTCCTGCGATTCATAGCCTGCCGAAGCTTCCTTAATGATGACCACATTTTTCAGCTCATCCTGTACATACTCAAGATTCCTTGCCTTCGCAAAATCCACAAGATAATCGCTTATTTGCTCCACATTTCCCGAACCGTGAGGTATCTGACAGATTTCCTCAAAAAAATGAAAGACTTCCTTTGGCTCAAGCTGACTAATTTTGCCCATACTCTCTTTACTCCTTTTATATGTTTCCTTGTGTAATACCTCAAACCTATAAAGCGGCCTGATAGAAGTCTATCAAACCGCTTAACAACTCCCCGAGTAGGGCTCGAACCTACAACAACTCGGTTAACAGCCGAGTGCTCTACCATTGAGCTATCGAGGACTATGAAATTAATCAGTGATTTCTCTCACTAGATATGATTATAGTTTCCAGTATTCCCCTTGTCAATAGAAGATATTCACTTTTTCCCGGTTTTCTTTGAAATCATTTGCAGCCCTCACCCCATCAGGGCTTCGGCCGCCGCGTCCCTGCTTCCCGGCCTCTTTTTCCACCGTCCCGTCCGGACAGGCTCTACATGGTTTCGCCGCGTCCATCCTCCCGCCAAACCCGTTCCCTGTTGCTCTCACGGATACGCTCCTGAAAGGTCAGGCAGGGCTTTCTCCGTTTTCCCTGCTCTGTAAATTTTGCGGAAAAGGCGATGAAAATCATATAAATATAGGGCATTCCCAGATTGGTTTCCAGCAGGGAATTCACCACAAGCGTAGCCAGCTTTGCCTCCAGCGTCTCAAATCCCGCGCTGCGTACGCCGCCGATTAAAAGCCCCGCTTCCCAGCCGAACTGTGCCAGGATTCCGATGCCCAGCAACCAGAGGACAGGCGCTTTTAACGCAGCTTCCTTTCTTGTGATGTTCCATATGACAAGCCCCAGATAGCCCACGATGAGAATGGCAGCCATATAGCCGTGGTAGGCTCCCGTTGTCCGCTGGATGATCACCGGCTGCTGCGCCCCGCCGAACGCCGTGGAAATCAAAGGGCAGCAGATCCACCAGCCTATCAGCAGCACGGACCATTCCAGCAGATTTTTATCCTTGGAAAGCCACAGCCATATCCATGTAAAATTGGTAAAACCAAAGCTCATTGACATCCACAGCAGAACCCAGAAAAGGCTGTAGCCGTTTTCAATGGAACGCGCATGGCACAGCAGGTGGAAAATCCCATAATCCACCGCCATATAAACCAGTCCGAAAATCAGCCCCACCACTACCGTCGTAAACTTCTTTTTATAAAGCAAAAGCCCCATGAAAATCAACAGGAAAATAATATCCAGCCAGATATAAAGAGGATCGAACTGCCGCCTCGCTATAATTTCTCCCATGCCGTATCCCTCCGTTTTTGTTATCATACCTGCCATTATACCATAGCCTGACGGAATAGGTTACCTGATATTATATGATGCTTCTTTTTTCAAAGAACAATGCGTGAGCAGCCATGGCTGTAATTAACAGCGCGGCGGCATGATTATTTCATACCGCCGCCGTTTCCCTTCAACAATTCTTTTTTCACACTTTTACAAATACGGAGGCCGGCTGTTTACAGCGTGGGCAGGTAAAGCCCTCCGGCAAAGGTCCTTCGTGAATATATCCGCATACAGTACAGCGCCATTTTTCTATTTTTTCTTCCTTTTCCTCCTGTTTCTCCCTGTCGTTATCAGGCAGCAGTTCAAGCAGCCTTTCGGCAGCTTCCTTCGGGAACTCCTCCCCAGGAGGGTTATTAAGAAACGACTGCAGCAGGCTGTGGGTATTGCCGCTCTGTGGCAGCATATAACCGGCTTCCCGCAAAATATCCTCGGCCATGAGCCGGTTCGATTTTGCTATGGCTTCCGCCAGCTGTTTTAATACCGGCGAATCCCCATTTTCCGCAAGCTGCCGGGCAATCCTCTCCTGGACGGTCTTGCTTTTCAACAGCGCATACAGGGCATCAGCCACATTTTTTTCCTTGGGCTGCTGGGGCGGGTATTCCGTGGGAACCATGGAAATCGCGCCGGACGGGCAGCTTTGTGCACAGACGCCACACCCGATACATTTATTCACATCAATAATACTGTTCTCCGTATCCGCAGCCCCAGTGGGACACACATACAGACACAGACAGTCCTTCGTACATAAACGGATGTTTCTTACCGCAATCTTCTTCATCCTGCCTGCCTCCTTTCCACCTTTGTCATTTTCCAGCCTGGCACCTTACATACGGGACAAAGCGCAGGAGGCGTATCGCCTATGTAAATAAAACCACAGATATCACAAACATAAATATTTGTGTGCTCCAGCAGCGCATCCCCTTCCTTTTCATACCTCTGTAAAATGGAATTTACGATCCGGCTGACCTTTTCTCCCCAGACCAGGGCACGTAGCGCGCCTCTGTCCGGTTTTACTCCCGCTGCTTCGTTCGCGGCAGGATACCCCGATTCCAAATCGTCCTGCAGCATGGAAAGCAGTCTGCTTACATCCGCCTCCGGTTCTTCCGGAGTGATATTTTTAAAATAATCGGCCAGCTGCATAAACAAGGCTGTTTCTTCTGATAAATATTGCTTCTCGCTCCCGCGGGCCAGATTGGAACAAAGAGCGGAAAGCTCTCCTGCTGTCAGTTCACGAAGCTCTTCCCTTTCTTCCCCGTCATTCCCCATCTTCTCCGCATTCCCGGACAAAATCGGGACTTTATACGCCTCCTCTGCAGTTGTTTGAGCCATTTCCCTCTTTTCTGGTTCAGGCTTATTCACAGCGGCCGCCTGTTCCCTGAATTCTGACTTTCCGGCGCCGCACACAGGGCAGACCCAGCCCTCCGGCACTGCCTCCCACGTAGTGCCGGGTGCGATTCCTCCGGCAGGATAGCCCGCCGCTTCGTCGTAAATGTAACCACAGACCGTACATACATACTTTTTCACGCCTTTACCTCCTTCTTTTTATCACCTATGCTTGTCCTTCTCGTTATGATAATAATATATCAGCTTCCGGCTTATTATTCTGTGACCAAGTTACAGTAATAATAATAATTACTATTTTATTTATAAAAATAAAATGCCTTTCTGCAATTGGCCCCTGTTCCTTTTGAAAAGCGTTTATCATTATTGGCCGTGTTTCTAATCTTACCGGCACTTTTTGGGTTTACTTAATCAAAATACACGCCTTTCAACCTTTTAAAGTCAAAAAGCGTGTATTTCATTTAAGCTTCATATATCCCGTCACCGATAGCTTTCATACAGATCCTTCATATGCTCATCCATCACTTTTCCGGCTTCTTCCGCATTCCCCGCTTCGAAAGCTGCCAGAATCTTTTCATGATAAAACAGCCCGGCCTGGTTTCCCCGCTTCTGGACGATTTGGTCAAACGCACTTTTCATCACCTCATTTAAAATGCCATAAATGCGTATGATTACGGAATTCCCGGCCAGCTGGGCTATTTTCAGATGGAATTCGTAATCCAGCCGGGCAAACTCGGGAAGATAATCCCTGGCCTGGCGCATTCTCCGGAAAATATCCGCCAGCTCCGCTTTCCCTGCATCGTCCGCCCGTCTGCATGCCTCTTTACAGACCGGCCCTTCGATCATGCTGCGAAGCTGCAGTATTTCCTCCAGCCCCTTATCATTGATATAGGCCGCTGAAACCAGAGGGCTCAGCATGGCGGCCGCATCCGGGCTGCGCACGAAGGATCCCTCTCCGAACCGGGTCTCTAAAAGCTCCAGCGCAGACAGCTTCTGCAGGGCATTGCGCACCGTCACGCGGCTGACCCCGAACTGCTGGGCCAGTTCATTTTCCGAGGGGATTTTTTCCCCCGGCTTCCATTCTCCTTCCAGAATCAGCTCCTTCATCTGGCCAAAAACCTGATCGCTTATGCTTTCCCTGCTGATTTTATAAATTGCCATAGCAGTCCCTTTCCTTACAGCAGCCCGGCTTTTTTAAGAATCCCGCGTATTTTTTCCGAATCTCCCGGATCCGCTGCCGGGAAAGGCAGGGAAGAGGCGGCGCTGCCGATAATTCCCTTGATTGCCATCGCTTCTTTAATATAGGGAATAAAAGGCGTCCCCACCTGGTAAATTTCCATAAGCAGATCAATTTTCTGCTGAATCGCTGCAGCCTCAGCCAGATCCTCCCTGGCAAAAGCCTCCGTCCATGCATGGCACAGTCCGGGAACCAGGTTAGACAGCCCTGCAATGCAGCCGTCGCCTCCCGCCAGCACATTATGGGCAAAATTGTCGTCAAACCCGGAATAAACTTCAAACGCGGGGAACTCCCCCTTCACCAGCTTTATCAGCTCTCTCGTATGATCCATTCCAGCCTGGGTGTCCTTATAGCCCACAATATTCCTGTACTTTCTCACCAGCCGCAGCGTGATTTCCGGCGTCAGGTCATAGCCGGTGCGATCCGGGAAATTATACAGGTAGATGGACTGCTCCGGAAGCGCCTCCGCAATCCTGGCATAATACGTTTCCAGCCCTTCAGGGCTCAGCGGGAAATAATAAGGCGGCAGGAGGATGATTGCATCCGCGCCTTCTTCCCCGGCAAAACGGGACAGCGCAAGCAGTTCCTCAAAAACCATGCTTGTCGTCCCCACAATCAGCTGCGTTCTGTGCGCTATTTTGTCCACTGCAAACCGTATCAGTTCTTTTTTCTGTTCCATAGTCAGCGCAAAAAATTCCCCGATGCTGCCCAGAAGCAGAATCCCGTCCACGCCTCCTTCAATCAAATGTTCATAAACCTTTCCGCAGCCCTCAAAATCGATGGTTCCATCCTTCCCCATAACTGTGACTGCCGGTGTGATATAACGTGCTTTCATCTTTACCTCCTGTATATCGCAGTTCTGCCTGCGATTTTCATTAATCCATTGTTTGAAGAAAACCTCCGGGCTTCTCCTGTCTTTAAACAAGGCGCACAATCAGTTTCAGTAACCCGCGCCCTTCATCGCCGAGGCCGCAGCCTGGGTATATCTTTTCAGTACGCCCTTATAGCTTTTCTTTTTCAGCGGCCGGCTGTTCCTTCTTTCGCCCAGGATTGCCTGGACGGCGTCCGCCTCCATACGTTCTCCCGCGATCCCCACAATATCTATCGTCTTTTTCTCAATATCATAGGCCAGAAGATCCCCTGTTTCTATGTAGGCAATCGGCCCGCCGCAGGCCGCCTCGGGAGAAACATGGCCGATGGCCGCGCCTCTTGTGGCTCCGGAAAAACGGCCGTCCGTTATCAGGGAAACCCTGCCGTTCAGCCTGTGGTCACAGCAGATTGCCTCCGTGGTCATCAGCATTTCCGGCATGCCGCTGCCCCGCGGGCCTTCGTAGCGGATAACCAGTATCTCTCCCGGATTGATTTTTCCTTCCACCACTGCGTCGTGGGCATCCTCTTCACAGTCGAAAACCACGGCCTTTCCAACATGGGAGCGCATGCTTTTTTCACAGGCGGAATATTTGACTACCGCGCCCTCCGGCGCCAGGCTGCCCTTCAGCACAGCGATGGAGCCTGTCTCCTCCGCCTGCTCCAAAGGAAATATTACCTCCTCTGTATCAAGCCCATAGTTATGCAGATAGCCCTCCCCTCTTTCCAGGAAATGCTCTTTTTGTATTTCCTCCAGATTTTCCCCCAGCGTCCTTCCGGTTACGGTCAGTACATCCAGATCCAGGTATTTTTCCAGAAGCAGCTGGACTCTGGGGATTCCTCCGGCAAACCAGAAGGCTTCAGTAAGGTGCCGGCCGCTGGGATTGATATTGCCTATGTGGGGAATCGTCCGGTTTATTTCATTAAACAGCTCGGGATCCAGTTCGATTCCCAGTTCCCCTGCGATGGCCGGCAAATGAAGCAGCGCATTGGTGGAGCCGCCTATGGCGCTGTGGATGACGATGGCGTTGCGGAATGCCGCAGGCGTCAGTATTTTATCCGGCCGGATATCTTTTTCCACAAGCTCCATGATTTTCCGCCCCGCCCTCCTTGCCATGGAAAGGATATCCCGCATGGTAGCCGGCGCCAGGGCGCTGCCGGGCAGCGCAAGCCCCAGCGCCTCCGCCATGCACTGCATGGTGCTCGCCGTCCCCATGAAGGTACACGCGCCGGCGGAAGGACAGCCCGTCAGCTTATAATCACGGATTTCATCCGGCGTAATCTCATTTTTCCTCTTCTGTCTCAAAGAAATATCGCCCGCCACAAGAGAGGTGGTCTGGTTCGGCCCGGGGCGCATGCTGCCGCCCGGAATAAAAATGGCGGGAATATTGACTCTGGCCGCCGCCTTCAGATGCGCCGGAATGGATTTGTCACAGGAAGAGGAAAGCAGCATCCCGTCCCAGGGCACAAACCCGGCATGCATCTCGATCATATCTGCGATCACTTCCCTTGACGCCAGCACCAGATTCATCCCGTCGTGTCCCTGCGCACAGCCGTCGCAAATATCCGTCACATGGAATTGCGCCGGATGCCCGCCCTTCTCATATACCCCATACACCGCCTGTGTGCTCAGGCCTGCCAGATGTACGCTCCCGGGATGGCTGTCCCCATAAGCGTCCTCCACCAGAATCTGCGGTTTTCCGATGTCCTCCTCATCCCAGCCGCTACCCAACTGCAGCGCATCAAACTGCGCCCAGCCAAAACGTTCCTTTTCACTGCGTATTGCCATAGTAACCCCCTTTTTACCCTTGTATTCCGCATGTCTTGTATACCTGTATTACAGGTAACTTCAGATTAAGCCTGCCGACGGAAAAAGTCAAGTACCATAATGCCCTGTATTCCTATTGACAATTCCCTCTGCAAAGTATATAGTGTGTATTAAGCCAATACACACTGATATTTCAGAAAGGTTCTCACGATGAAAATATTGATTTCCAACAGCTCCGACCTGCCGCTCTACCAGCAGATTAAGGATCAGCTGAAGGACGCCATCCTGCAGGGAGATCTGAAGGACGGGGACAGCATGCCCTCCATACGCCGCTTTGCCAATGACCTGGGAGTCAGCGTCCTCACGATCCGCCGCGTTTACGATGAACTGGAGCAGGAAGGCTTCCTTGTGCAGCAGGTAGGAGTCGGCACCTTTGTTTCCGCCGCCAATGCGGAGCTGCTCCGGGATGCCAGACGCCGTGTGGTGGAACAGAAAATGCAGGACGCCCTTGAATCCGCACGCGGGCTGCACATCCCCCGGGATGAGCTGCACGCCATGCTCGATATTCTTTATGATGATTTTAAAAATACCTGACAAACCCTATTTTCCATCTCCGGCCGGCCCTGCCGGACGGCGCTTTACATCCCTCCATCGCTTTACGTCCCTCCATCCTGTGAAAGGAGCTGTCTGCCATGAAAAATATCATAGAAGTTAATAATCTTACCAAGAAATATCCGGGCTTCACCCTGTCCCAGGCAAGCTTTACCGTACCCGAGGGCTGTATCACCGGTTTTGTGGGCGCCAACGGCGCAGGAAAAACCACAACGCTGCGTGCCATCCTCGGCCTTCTGCAGCCTGACAGCGGAGAAATCCGTCTTTTCGGCAAGCAGTGTCCCTTCCATCCCGGCACAGCTTCCGATTTCCAAAGGAACCTGCTTGCCGACCGCATCGGCGTGGTGCTCGGCGCCGGCGCTTTTTATGAAAATCTCACCATCCGGCAGATGAAGCAGGCAATAGCCCCCGCCTACAGCAGCTGGCAGGAGGACGAATTCCGGAAACTGTCAAAGAGCTTCGGCCTGGAGCCCTCCCGTAAAATCAAAACCCTGTCCTCCGGCACCAAAATGAAGCTGGCGCTTGCGCTGGCCCTCTCCCACAATGCGGAGCTTCTAATCATGGATGAACCCACAGGCGGCCTGGATCCGCTTGTCCGTGACACCTTTCTCACCCTTCTGAGGGAGTTTATGGAAAAAGGCGGCCGCGGCGTGCTTTTTTCCACACATATCACCTCCGATTTGGATAAATGCGCAGACAATATTATTTTTATCGATCATGGAAAAATTCTGCTGGAGGAGGATAAGGACGCGCTTCTGGACAGCTGGCGCCTGGTCAAAGGTGACCGTGCCTCACTGACACCGGAAAAGGAAACCTTTCTGCGCTATCTGCGGATTACCGATTTCGGCTTCACAGCAGTCACCGATCAGCCGGAGAAAGCAAGACAGCTTTTTCCGGAAGCACTGTTTGACCGTGCTTGCGTGGATGACATCATGATTGCCCTGTGCGAAGGCCGGCCGGATTCTTTTGAAAACCGGTGCGTCCTGTCACAGGAAATTACGGAAAGGAGGCTGTGAATCAGATGAAAGCACATATATCTCTGATAAAAAAAGACCTGTTCCTCATGGGTAACTATCTTTGCTTTATCCCTGTTTTTACACTGGTGCTCCCCTTTTTCTATTATTGGCGGCTGCCGGATTTTTCCCTGCAGAAGGGAACCGGCCTTCTCATTTTAATTGTGGCTTCCGTTTACAGCGAGTTCCTCGCTTATGAACAGATTTTCCTGAAGGATGCGGAGTATCCAAAGGCGCTCTCACTTCTGTGCGCTTCACCCTACCGCAGGAGGGATATTGTACTGTGCCGGTATCTTCTGTTCTGCCTGGTTTTCATTGCAACCGCGGTTATTTACACCATACCCGCCATGCTGCTGCCCTCCTCCTTCCTCCCCACAATGCCGGAATATGCCGTCGCTTTTTTCCTGAATACACTGTTGTTCTGCATACTTACGCCTCTCCAGTATCAGTTCGGCTTTGAGAATTCCAAGTTTGTCCTGGTAATCATTATCATGGCCTCCTGCTTTCTTCTGCCCGTACTGTTGAAAAAGAACGCGCTCCAGCCGGCCTGGCTGCTTACCCTGCCCTCTATCCCTCTGTTCCTGGCGCTGCTTTTTCTGTGTGCAGTCCTGCTGTCGGTGTCTGCCACCGTGACAATATGGATTTTCGGCAGAAAAGAACTTATGTGAAAGGAAGTATACCAATGAGATACCCACTCAACCAACTTTGCTATATTGCAGGCATCCTGATGTTTTTTATGACACTGACGGAAATCCTCCGCCTGACAGTGGTTCTGCCCCGTTCCCGCCGCACTGCCGCCGTGGTGACCAAAGTACGTCCCGCCAAACCGGAGGATTTATCCCGGCGGAAGGCTGCGGGCCCTGGAAAAAAGAAGGCCTTACCTCTCATGGCATTTGTCACCTATTCCGTGGAAGGCCGGAATTATTTTTCCAGAAATGAAATTCCGGTCCCTGCCGGAACCCAGGTGGGAGATCAGGTAAAAATCCGCTATGCCGTCCATTTTCCTGACATGATAGTGGAACGTTCCTTTTCCAGGCTCCTGCTTTTTGCCGTCTTTTCCCTGCTTTTTTTCCTGCTTGGATTTCTGCTGTAGATGAATGAGAAGGAACCGAACAGTTACTTCCTTACCGCTGTGATACCCCCAATAAAAACTATTAAAATGCGGATGAAAAAAGCGCTGCTCCCGAAGAAACAGCGCTTTTTCATTACATATTATATTTCCGAAATCACATTCCGGCAATACATTTCCAGCAATACATTTTCAGCTTCCGCCGAATTGGTCAGACGCATCTGCGATCTGTACATTCCAGCCTATATTCCGGCTTTTTGCATCACTGGAAGCTTATTTGGTCAGTGCAACCATAATATCGTTGGAACGGCTTACAAACTTGGTCATAGCCTCCGCATCCAGCGGTCCCTGCTGCAGCTTGGCGAGATCGTAAAGCTGTTCGCAGATCAGTGCTTCATTCTTATTGTCCTTGTCGTCCTTATGCGCAATCACATACTCAACAAGGGGATGGCTTACGTTGAGCACCAGGGTCTCGCCCTCGCCGCCGAACATTCCCATATCCATGCCGTTCATGGCATACATTTTCATCATATCCTGCATTCTTCTGCTCTCTTCAGAAATGGTGAGGACGGAAGAAACCTTTTTATTTTTCAGCTTCTCAACCTTTACGGTCAGCTTGTCATTCTTAAGCGCCTTGCGAACCAGCTTCTGAAGCTCCTCAGACTGGGCATTCAGCTCTTCCTGGGTCTTCTTGGAGGTCTTTGCCTTGAAGGTATCCGTCAAATCCGCATCGATTCTCTGGAATTTGATGCCTTCATTTTTCATTTCCAGCTGATTGATGAAGGGCTGGTCAATCTGGTCAGGCAGCACAACAGCATCCATTTTGGCCTGCTTGAACATGTTCACATACTGACTCTGTACCTTCAGGTCGGTTGCGTAGTAGATGGTCTTTTCCTTCTTTTCCTCTTCTGCGCCTTCTCCTGCTTCTTCCCCGGCAGCAGCTTCGTCAACAACCTCTGCCTCTACCTTTTTGCCGTTTTCATCAACAGCGCTGTCGCCTTCTTCCTTTTCATCCGGATCAACCTTGTTGACCTCCAGACAATCAGGCAGCGTCATGTATTTGCCGTCCAGGTTCTTGAAAAGAATATAGTCCGTCATCTTCTCACAGAACTTGTCGTCCTTCAGGCAGCCGAATTTAACGAAGGGACTGATATCATCCCAGTATTTCTCATATTCTTCCCTGTCGGTCTTACACATGCCGGACAGCTTGTCGGCAACCTTCTTGGTGATGTAATCAGAAATTTTCTTCACAAAACCGTCGTTCTGCAGCGCGCTTCTGGAAACGTTCAGCGGCAGATCAGGACAGTCGATGACACCCTTTAAGAGCATCAGGAATTCCGGGATTACCTCTTTGATATTATCGGCAATAAATACCTGGTTATTGTAAAGCTTGATGGTTCCCTCAATGGATTCGTACTCCATGTTGATCTTGGGGAAATACAGGATTCCCTTCAGATTAAACGGATAATCCATGTTCAGATGGATCCAGAACAGCGGCTCCTTGTAATCCTGGAAAACCTTGCGGTAAAACTCAATATAATCATCCTTTGTGCACTCGCTGGGATTCTTGGTCCAGAGAGGATGGATATCATTCATTACAACAGGACGCTTCTTGATTTTCAGCCTGACAGGCTTCTCTTCGGCTTCCTCGCCTTCCGCAGCATCCTCTTTCTTCTCAGGCTGGATGGTTTCCAGAACCTCATCCGTATCCAGCTTCTCAGCTTCATCGATGGTCTGGGTCTCCGGTGTATTTTCTCTGGAAAGGAAAATTTCTACCGGCATGAAGGAGCAGTACTTCTTAACAACCTCCTGCGCCTTGTATTCGTTGCAGAACTGGAGGCAGTCCTCGTTCAGGAACAGCGTAATCTGTGTTCCCACCTTGTCCCAGGTGCCGTCCTCCATCTCAAATTCCGTACCGCCGTCGCATTCCCAGTGTACCGGGGCTGCGCCTTCCTTATAGGAAAGTGTATCAATATGCACTTCATCGGCAACCATAAATGCGGAATAAAAGCCCAGTCCGAAATGGCCGATGATCTGATTGTCGTCAGATTTGTCCTTATACTTTTCAATAAAATCGGTTGCTCCGGAGAAGGCGATCTGGTTGATATATTCCTCCACCTCATCCGCTGTCATACCAATACCATTGTCAATAAATTTCAGGGTTTTCTCTTCCGGATTCACAATTACCTGAATCTCCGGCTTGTAACCGTCAGGAAGGGAATATTCTCCCATCACATCCAGCTTCTTTAACTTCGTAATAGCGTCGCAGCCGTTGGAAATCAGTTCCCTGTAAAAAATATCGTGGTCAGAATACAGCCATTTCTTAATAATAGGGAAAATATTTTCGCTGTTAATGGACAAGCTGCCATGTTTTTCTGCCATAATTCATCACATTCCTTTCTTTTTTTCCACGGACTTTTTCTTTTGTCCGGTTTTGCTCTAGGAATAAGTGTACTTCCATCTTTAAAAAAAGTCAATAGGAAATTAGCACTCAATTTAGTTGAGTGCTAACAAAAGTGTAAATATTTTATAAACAAAAAATAAACTTTACTTAATGACGCCTTATAAGTATCATTTTATATAGCTTTTTGTTTTTTTACATCTATCTATTATTCCTCAAATATATTCTCCCCTGCAGGAATACGTTTAAATTCTTTAGGTGAATAACCTGTTTTTTCCCTGAATAGTCTTGAAAAATATGAAAAGTTATCATAGCCTACCGAAAGCGCAACCTCAGAAACCGAACTCTTTCCTTCCCGCAACATAGCAATAGCTTTATCAATTCTAATTCCCATTAAATAATTATGAAGTGATTTTCCTGTTTCCTGCTTAAATATCCGGGAAAGATAATTGATACTCACAAACGCTATGTTTTCCAATTCATCCCTGGTTATATTTCGGCTGTAATTTTCTTCCATAAACCGTATAATTTTATCAACAAATGTTTGTGTCTTTTCAACTTCTTGTAAATAATCAATTGATTTTCCTATTACATGTTCAATAAACCTCTGCATATTGGCAACTGATTTAATAGATTCTGCATAAACTTCATCATAATAAGCATCATCAAATAACTTATACGCTTCGATTTTATTTTCACGCAAAACAGTGCCGCTCATCTGAACTATTGAAGACCTGATTTCCCGTAGGAATTGGCCTGTCAGATTTTTACTATTAACTTGTACTGTCATATATTCATTAATTTCCTGAATAAGAAGTTCTGCTTTTTTATTACGGAATAAACATTCCCATTTTTCTATATCAGTAAATGGATATTCCTGTCTTGCCATAATATACTCAGCATAATCGATCACTCGTTTTCCCTTAGAAATATCATCCAGAGAAATTTCCTCCATTTCCATTACTGCTTTTTGGGCCTCGCGAACCTTTATATGCTCACGATAGTAACAGTTACTTTCCTGAGATATATATTTATTCAGACATTCAAGCAACTCTCTGCACAATTTTTTTAAACTATGCTCACCATCCTTCTGATTGCTTAAGATAACTGTCATGGTATTATTTGCGGTAATTAATAATCCTTCCAGCATATAAAATTCTTTTAAGAAAATTTCTTCAGAGATATTCTTAAAAATAAAATCTTTTATTTCTTCAGTTAACATTTGTATTTTCAAAGACTTACCCATTTTAATAATGCAAATATTCATTTCCGTATCCAGCGTATACTCTAATTTCCTGCTGAATATTTCTTCCTGTATCTCACTATCTGTAATCTGATGGAGCCTGTACAAATATTTGTACCAAAAGTCTACTTTATTATTCCATTGATTATCCACCCAGTATTTTCCATACTCCTGGATTCGTTTTTCATTTTCTATCTTTCTGACCTCTGCGATTGCTTTTCTAACATGATCAGAAAAGTCAGTATATTGAATTGGTTTAACATAATAATCAAAACAATGCAATCTGACTGCTTCCTTTGCATAGTTAAAATCTGCATAACTGGTACAAAAAAGCGTCACAGTTCCGGGATGAGTTATATTTATCCATTCCAGTAGCTCCAGCCCCGTTCCATTCGGCATTTCAATATCAGTAATCACGATCTCCATATTTATCTGTTCCATAAGTTCTTTGGCTTTTCTTACATTTTTTGCAGTAAAAACCTGTGAAAACCCTAACTCAAAAAAATCAATACCATCCAGTAATCCATCTAAAACATATTGATTATCATCCACCAAAAGTATATTCATTTTCAAACCTCTCAAATTTACGTACTGGTATCCTGATTGTCACCTTTGCACCAATGTCAGCATTTTCAAATGTAACCCCATAAACATCTCCATAAAGCAATTTCAGTCTCTGAAAAACATTCATTATTCCAATCTGATGTCCTGCTTTCTTCTGCTTTACTTCTCCTTTATTTAGGGCTTCCAACATTTCCGGGGAGAATCCAATTCCGGAATCCTGAATGCAAATACAAAGTTCCTCTCCATCCTTACCATTTTCTTTTCCTATGTTGACACATATACTCAATAGTTCGTCTCGTCCACCATACTTTATTGAATTTTCAACAAATGTCTGAATCAATAATGGCGGCATCAACACTTCATCCAACTCACAATCCTTAGTAACGCTGTACTTAAAATCCTGACCATAAACCTGATTCATTACTCTCAAATATTTATCAATCATATGCAATTCCTGCAAAACCGGAACCAATTCCTTATTTTCTTGAAATAAAAGTCTCATATAATCTGAAATATCTACGCACAACTCCTGAATCTTTTGTTTTTTATTCAATTGCGCCATACTATATATTACATTCAGACAATTAATAAAAAAATGGGGTCTGATTTGTTGTTGTGCAAACCCTAATTCCGCCTCCTGACGCTTGGTTTTCTGTTCATAATTTTCAAGCTCCAAAGTATGCACTTCATCAATCAGGACATTCAGCATTCGGGCAACTTCATCTAATTCCACGACTCCTTCGCTGCTTTCAATTTTCTGTATTCCAGAGTTTGCAACAATCTGCCGATAAAAATGTAATATAGGATGTAATACACGATTACGCAAATAAAGAGAAAATCCCAGCACTGCCAGTAAAAAGATAAAGGCTACGAGGATAAGTAAAATTTGTAAATAATCTCCGTTTTCATACCATTTTTGATAAATCCGGATTAACAATGAAAAATCACTTTTATCTCCCTGTTCCATAATCGTAAAATTGTATAATCCTGCCTTTGGTTTTTCAATATATTCTATATCTTCAATTTCACCATATGAATATTTCCTGCTTCGTATCAGCACATCATCCTGATCCAATATACTGACAGAAAAGGAAGATGATATTTTCAGTTCCATAATATTGTTTATGTAATCATCTACAGTAATCCAGGCTCCGATGTAAACATTTCCAAACCGAAGGGTTGAACATATATATTTTCCTTCTTCAACAAACCATTTGCCATTTTGGGACAGTTTAATTTTATTCTCCTGAATCTGTTTACCTATTAATTCTCTAAATTCGGTTTTTAATATATAGTCGTTATCTCCATAATCTATAAAGGTATCTGATTTTGTCTCATAAAGCCAAACATAATAGTTGTTTCCATATACAGACACAATGTTTTGTAAACGCATCTTAACTGCCGCCATATTAAAATTATAATTTAAAAGCATTTTATAATCCGGCTCCTGGACATTTTCCATTGACGCAAGACCTTTAATATTAGTGTCATTGGCAGCAATAAAAAAAGTTCCTGATTTAACTGTCGGAATTTGTTATCATTCAAATCAAAGTATTGTGCTAACCCGCTCTCAATATCTTCCTGCTCCTTTGCAATATAATAAATCATTAATCTATGCCCTAAAATCATCCCGATAACAGCAATTGATAACATCAGCCACAGCATTAACTGTATTGTCTTCGTAAAAAGCGGTTTTTTCATATTTTACCCCCACGCATTTTATTATAATACTGCAAATAACACTGCCTGTGAATTCTTCATAATAAGGTAAATAATACCATTTACAATTCTATATCTGTCAACCATGTTTAAATATCAATAACTATGAGCACTAATTGCAGAAAGCACCTCTCTTTGTGTAATTATTCCACGAATCATTTTAACACAAAGCGGTGCTCTCCATTACATCATTTTAAGAATTATTTTCAAACCTAAATTAATTTGATGCTGAATTTAAAATAAACATTATTTATACTATAGAAAAGAAGGTGAAACTTTCAGAT
>PPYE01107595.1_pt1 | contig 31855 bp, 18 predicted proteins | sample 1559881 | NCBI WGS metagenome assembly PPYE01 (sample SAMN08240022, study PRJNA423297) | Human gut metagenome, whole genome shotgun sequencing project.
GGTCTTGATTTTGGTACGGATTCTTGTCGTGCACTGGTAGTGGATACATATACTGGCCGTGAAATGGCTACGGGGGTAAGTTTTTACCCCCGTTGGAAAGCGGGGCTTTACTGCGATGCACACAACAATCGCTATCGCCAACATCCATTGGATTATATTGAATCCATGACAGAGGCTGTACATATAGCCTTATCTGATTTGAAGGAAGAAGAGATTGCTTCTATTTGTGGATTATGTTTTGACACAACTGGTAGTACTCCTGCTTTAACTGATAGGGCAGGAATGCCATTAGCTTTATGTCCCGAGTTTGCAGAAGAACCGGATGCTATGTTTATTCTTTGGAAAGATCATACAGCTGTTCGAGAAGCTGAGCAAATCAACGCACTGATTAATAAACGTAACCTTGATTATTTACTTTATGAAGGTGGTACTTATTCATCAGAATGGGTATGGTCAAAGGTTTTACATATTATCAACACAAACGTCGCTATAAAGGATGCTGCTTATGCTTGGGTAGAACACTGTGATTGGATGACTGGATTAGTAACTGGTAACACTATTCCGGAACAGATTTTTCGTAGCCGTTGTGCTGCTGGACATAAAGCAATGTGGCATGCCAGTTGGGGTCTTCCTTCCGGCGAAGTTCTCGAAGAACTTAATCCGGCCTTGAAGGAAATGCTCCCCCATCTGTTCACAGAAACCCACACCAGCGACACCAAGGCAGGGGAACTGACACCCGAGTGGGCAGACAGGCTTGGACTTCCCCGAGGAATCGCCGTGGCCGTGGGGGCGCTGGACGCCCATATGGGAGCCGTAGGCGCATCCGTCGCCCCGGGGATACTGACACGTATCATGGGAACATCCACCTGCGACATCATGGTTGCCGGCAAAGACGAGGTAGGCGGACGCTGTATCAAGGGAATCTGCGGCCAGGTGGACGGTTCGGTGCTTCCGGGATTCGTCGGTTTCGAAGCCGGACAGTCGGCTTTCGGAGACATCTACGCCTGGTTCAGGAAGATGCTGGCATGGACACTGAAAGATATCCCCGGAGGGGAGGCCAGGCAGAAAGTTCTGGACGGCATGCTGGTGGAACTCACCCGTGAGGCCCAGGACATGGAACCCTCCGAGGACGGTGTTGTCGCCCTGGACTGGATGAACGGCCGCCGTACCCCCGATGCGGACCAGAACGTGAAGGGTGCCGTTGCGGGACTCACGCTGGGTACCAGCGCCCCGGAAATATTCCGTGCGCTGGTGGAAGCCACCGCCTTCGGTTCCCGCCGTATTGTGGAGCATATGAAGGGCCAGGGGCTGCGCATTGATTCGGTCAATGCCATCGGGGGTATCAGCAAGAAGGCGCCCTTCGTGATGCAGACGCTGGCGGACGTGCTGGACATGCCCATCCGTGTGGTACGCTCGGAACAGACCTGTGCCTTGGGAGCGGCAATGTTCGCGGCAGTTGCCGCAGGGGTGTACAAGGATATCAATGAGGCGACAAGGCACATGGGGTCGGACATCGAGGCTGAATACCGGCCGGATGAGAAAAGAGCCCTCATCTACGAAAAACTATACAAGAAATATCTTGAACTGGCAAAACTTGCTGAAACCATTAACTAAGTATAGGGTAACCTGTCAAGACTGTCCGATGCCAAGACACGTTCCATCAGCCCTGAGAACTTTACAGGCGAGAAGGGCAAGGGCGGCATGGCCGATCCGGTCAGGGACAAGGATCAGCGCAATGTGGCCAACGCCCACCATGCGGCCAAGGACCTGGGCAAGGGTTGGAAGGTAAACCCCTTCATCATCGTGAAACCGGGAGAGACAATCACGATTGCGGAGATCGAGGGTCCGGGAGCCATCCAGCAGATCTGGATGACACCGACCGGGAACTGGCGCTTCTCCATCCTGAGAATGTACTGGGACGACGAGAAGGAGCCTTCCGTCGAATGTCCGGTGGGTGACTTCTTCTGCAGCGCATACAATGAATATGCACAGCTCTCCTCACTGGCCGTCTGCGTGAATCCGGGCAGCGCCTTCAACTGCTACTGGAAGATGCCTTTCCGCAAGAAAGCCCGTATCACGCTGGAGAACATCAACACCGCCGAGGAGATGCGCCTGTACTACCAAATCAACTACACCCTGACAGAAGTTCCTGAGGACGAGGCCTACTTCCACGCGCAGTTCCGCCGCTCCAATCCGACCCAGGGGTCGCTGCACACGCTGATTGACGGTGTGAAGGGCAAGGGACAGTACGTGGGTACCTACCTGGCATGGCGTGTAAACGACAACTGCTGGTGGGGTGAGGGGGAAATCAAGTTCTACATGGACGGTGACAGGGAATATCCGACTATCTGCGGGACCGGGATTGAGGACTACTTCTGCGGCTCGTACAATTTCGAGAACCAGAAGACGCGCCAGTACCAGGAGTTCACCACCCCCTATGCCGGCATGCACCAGGTAATCCGTCCCGACGGGCTGTACCGTGCGGTGACCGCTTTCGGGCTGTACCGCTGGCATATCCTTGACCCGGTACGCTTCGACAAGGACCTGAAGGTCACGATACAGGACCTGGGATGGCGCCATGACGGACGCTACAACAACCAGAAGTCGGATATCTCGTCGACCACTTTCTGGTACCAGGCTGAGCCGCATGCCAAATTCCCGGCCTTGCCGAGCAAGGACGGTTTGGAAATTCCAAGATGGTAAAATAAAAGTTTGAGTATAGAGGCTGTGCAGTACAATTTTAGGAAAAACGTATTGTATAGTAAATAATATTATATTATTAACCTTTTTTATTTATATTATGAAATATTTCAAAAGAAATGGTTTCGTGGCATTGGTATCAATGTTGTCATTGACAGCTTATGCAGGGGATAGTTTACCTCTTTCTGTGGCTGTATCGGAGACAAAAGAGTTTATTCAAGTATCTGGACATGGTATAGATACTTCTAACGTGATTCAACAAGAGAGGATAATACAAGGAACGGTTTTGGAAGAAGGAACGAATGAACCTCTTGTTGGAGTGAATGTTGTTGTTAAAGGAACTACTATCGGTACCACGACTGATATTGATGGAAAATACTCTATAAAAATACCTTCTGATAAGGCAATATTAGTCTTTTCTTATATTGGTCAAAAAACGGAAGAATATTCGGTTAAAGGCTTAAACTTTTTGAATGTTATCATGAAGAGTGATGCTACAATGTTGTCAGAAGTTGTGGTATACACTGGTTATATGACACAGAAGAAAGCGGATTTGACAGGTTCTGTTGCAATGGCAAATGCGAGTGATTTAAAGAAAAATGCTTCTGCCAATGCCATGAAGTCATTACAAGGAAAGATGGCTGGTGTGCATATCACTACAAATGGTGGTAATCCTGCTGAAGGAACTACGGTGCAGATTCGTGGATTGTCTTCTCTTTCGGGAGGAGTTAAGCCTTTAATTGTTTTGGATGGTATGCCTACTGAAAATTTGAATCTTCGTGATATAAATTCTGGTGATATTGAATCTATTCAAGTTTTGAAAGATGCAGCATCTGCCTCTATTTATGGTGCAAGAGCTTCCGGTGGTGTTATTTTGATTCAGACAAAAAAGGGTCAAGCAGGTAAGACAAACATTGAGTATAATGGTAGTGTTTCTATCAATACTGTATTGAACAAACCTACTTTGATGAATGCTGAACAATATGGTAGAGCGGCATTCCAAGCTCAAGCTTATGATGAAAGAGTATATGGTACTTCTATTTCTTTGCCTTCAGCGTATAATTATACATGGCATAGAGGTGATAATGGAATAGCTGTTTTGGACGAGGTTAAAGTTGCTGAATACCTTAATGCAGACCAAACTGTAAGAGGAAGTGATACAGATTGGATGGGAGAAATTTTTCAGACTGCTATTTCTCATAATCATCAGTTGACCATTTCTAATGGTTCTGAGAAATCCAAAAGCTTGTTCTCGTTGGGTTATTTCAATAATGAAGGTACACAGATACATACATTCTTCAGACAATATTCGATACGTGCTAATACTGAATATAGTTTGATAAAAAATCATTTGAAAGTTGGTGAAAATCTTGCAGTATCTTATTTGCAGTATAGAGACCAAAGTGAAACATGGTGGGCGATGATTAATCCTCCTGCCTCTCCTGTATATGATGAAAATGGTGGATGGGCTGGTGCTCCGGGTTTTGATGATTTTACCAACCCTGTTCGATTATTGACAATGAATAAGGATAATATCAATAATTATGTGAAGATTATTGGTAATATTTTCCTCGATTTGAATATTTGGAAAGGCATTTCGGCAAGAACCCAGTTCGGTCTTGATTATGGCAATGCTTATAATCGTGCTGTTGATGGTGTTTGGTCGGAAACTGGAGGAAGAAATAGCGATGGAGAAAACTATGTAGGCAGTTATCAATCACATCCGTTGAGTTATGTATGGACTAACACTTTGTCATATACATTGAGTACTGGTAAACACAATTTGGATGTTGTGTTGGGTACTGAGGCAACCAGATTCGTTCAAGAAGGATTTTCTGCAAGAAGAGAAGGTATTTATTTGGAAGATAGAGATTTTGCACATATTGGTGTAACTACCGGAGAGAAATATAACTTAGGTAGTTCTGCAGATGAATATACCTATTTCTCTTTGTTTGGTAAGGCCAACTATGTTTATAACGGAAAGTACTTGCTGTCTGCTACCGTTCGCCGTGACGGTTCTTCTTTATTCGGTGAGAATAACCGTTATGCTACTTTCCCTGCTTTCTCCGTTGGTTGGAGAATCAAGGATGAAGCTTTTATGGAAGATTTTGACTTTCTGTCCGATCTTAAATTACGTGCTAGCTGGGGAGCAAACGGAAGTGTGCAAGGTCTTCCGAGAGGATATACTACCACTCCGTTTACAACAGATTATTTTGGAACATCTTATCCTATTCAGGGTAATGAGAGCGGTCCCTTGTATTCCGGTTATAAGAGAACTTGGCTTGGTAATCCTGACTTGAAGTGGGAAACTACTACGCAGACGGATTTGGCTGTCGACTTCGGATTTTTCAACCAACGTCTTACAGGTTCTTTAGGATACTATTTCAAGAAGACAAAGGATATTCTTGTACAGACTCCTTATATTGCTGTGATGGGAGAAGGTGGAGAACCTTGGATTAATGGTGCAAATATGAATAATCAAGGTCTTGAATTTGAAGTTAGTTTTAGGAATGACCCAAGTGCCGAATTCCAGTATACTATTTCAGCAAATATAGGTACTTATAAGACGAAATTGACAGAGCTTCCTGAAAACGTAATTAATAAATATCCGGGAGATGGTGTCCGTGACTTCGTTATTGGTAGGTCTCCCAATGTATTTTATGGTCTTGTAGCTGATGGAATTTTCAAGACACAAGAGGAAGTGGATAACCATGCTGAACAACCAGGAAAAGCTATTGGTCGAATTCGTTATAAAGATTTGGATGGTGATGGTCGTGTAGATGAATTGACTGACAGAACGTATATCGGAACAGCCGATCCAGATTTCTTTGGAGGAATCACTTTCGATTTCAAATATCGTAATTTTGATTTGAATATGTTTTTCCAAGGTGTGTTTGGTAATCAGGTAAGTAATGATTGGAAGCGTCAGAGTGATTTTTGGCATATATCAGGTTCCGTTCCTGTCGGAAAAAATCATCCGACTAGATTATTGGATGCTTGGTCGTTTGACAATCCTGATTCAGATATTCCGGCGATGACAAATGTTATGACCAATAATGAACAGAGAATGTCTACTTATTATATAGAAGATGGTTCTTACTTGAAGTTGAGAAATATAGAATTGGGTTATACTTTTCCTGCTAAAATCACCAACAAGATGATGATGAAAAATTTGAGAGTATATGCTTCTGCAAGAAACGTATTTACTTTGAAGAAATTCTGGGGAGATGACCAATTTACAAGTTTTGACCCGGAAATGTCTGGTTATGGATATTTGACTCCATTCACAATGACTTTCGGACTTAATGTTACATTTTAATTAAAAAAACACAATGAAAAAGTTTATATCATCATTATTGATTTTAACCGCTACATTCGGCTTGACCGGATGTGAGGATTTCCTACAAGTAAATCCCAAACAAGTTTTGGATGAGAACTTGCTTGTTAAACCAAGTGATATGGAAGGCTTTGTAACAGCTGCTTATGCAAGAATGACAGATATTCCGTCTTGGGATTCACCATTCTCACCTTGGTGGTCTGGTTCTCTTCGTTCTGATGACTCTTATAAAGGAGGAGGAGGCGTCTGGGACGGCGGCGATGGATGGGGATATATGGAAACCTTTGTGAATTTGACTCCTAATGGCTGGCCTATTGATTACCCTTGGTATGTTTCTTATCAAGTTATCCAAAGATGTAATACTGCAATCCAGAAAATGCAGCCGATTTCTGAAGAAGATTTTCCAGTAAAGAACAGTCGAATGGGTGAGATGCTGTTTCTTCGCGGATTTACTCATTTCAGACTGAAAGAGTTCTTCAAATATATACCTTACATGGATGAAACTATAACAGGTACTTCTGCAGATTTTGAGGCTGTACCGAATAGGGACAAGAACTATCCGAATGATCAGTATCTGTGGGAGAGAATTCTTAAGGATTTCAAGGATGCAGAGTCATATCTTCCAGAAGTACAGATAGATAAAGGAAGAGTCAATAAGAATGCGGCAACGGCAATGGTTGCAAGAACATTGATGTTTATGGCTTATGAGCAAGATGAGAGACATCAGGTGATTAATGTAAACAAAGAACGGCTGAATGAAGCTTTGATTTATCTGAACAAGTTGACGGAACAAGAAGGTAAAGCTTTGGACTTATGTAGCAATTTTGGTGAGAATTTCATGATTGAGTCTGATAACAATACGAAAGAATCCATTTGGGAGATTCAGTATTCTATCAATGATAATAGTTCTACTGGGGGTAAAATCAATAGAAGTGAAGGACTGAATCATCCGTGGAATTGGGGAGGTTTTCAGTGTTGTGGTTTCCATCATGCAAGCTATACAATGGGTAATGCTTTCAAGACTGGTGAAAATGGATTACCGTTGTTTGATACCTATAATGATGATTGCTATGGTGATTACATAAAGAAAGCCGATGGTTCGGATGATATTACACTTGTAGATGCCGGTAATAAGGCTTTCTTCGACCGCTACACTTTCGACCCTCGTTTCAGTCATACGATATGTGCACCCGGACAGCCTTGGAAGTATGACCCTTATTTGATTTTTGAGGCCCGTGGTATTCGTAATGGTGTTGAGTATGGTTATTTGAAATCTGTGAAGGAATTACCGCATCCTAATTGTGACTGTTTGCTGTACGATGGTTGGCAGTTTAACTCTATGAACAAGAGATTAATCAGATATGATGAAGTGATACTATGGAAAGCAGAAGTCCTAATTCAATTGGACAGACAAGATGAAGCTTTGCCTTTGATTAATAAAATTCGTCAGCGTGCCGCCAATAGTCTTGAGAATCTGAAAACTGCGGATGGAAGCTATATTCTGAACTACAAATGTGAGTTGTATAAACCTGGTGTGAATTGTACATGGACCAAAGAATTTGCATGGAAGGCCATGGAATGGGAAAACCGTCTTGAACTAGCTTGTGAAGGACGCCGTTTCTTCGACTTGCAGCGTTGGGGAACTCTGGAGAAAACGATGAATGCTTATTTTGCAGTGGAAAGAAATAGATTTGACTGGATGAATATAGCACGCTTTACTGCTGGTAGAGATGAATTCTTCCCCATATCACAGGCTCAGATGAAGTGGGCAAAAGGTAATTATACACAAAATCCGGGATATTAATATTAAACTTTTAGAATTATGATTATGAAAAATATAGTAAGAATATGCATGGTAATATTTACTTGTTTATTGTTTACTGGTTGTTACGACAGAGATGTTGTAGGCAGTAAAGGAACACATTATATTTTGCCTAAAGTGGAAAACCTTGATTATTCAGTACAAGGGAATACAGTGAAGTTGACATGGCAAATTCCAGATAATATACCTGATGAGTTTTTGAGGCCTCTTGAAGTAAGTATTCAGAAAGTGGAGAATGACATCTATAGAGATGTGATAACCATTGGTAATGAAGGGACATTTGCCGAAGGCATTGCAATCGATGCGAATAAAAGGTACAGATTCGTTGTAAAATTGGTAGGAAACTTGACAGACGAAGTTGTAGAAACCGGAATATCCAGCAGAATATACTCCGAAGGTCAGGTAATTGACATTCAATAATTAAAGTTTGCTGTATCATAGATGCAGTCCGGTATTTCTATGCTTCCCGTGTACTGCATCTATAGATACAGTAAACTGACTTAAAACAGACGCTATGAAAAATATTCTATTTATGGTTCTTTCTTTCTCTATATTCTTGTTGTTTTCTTGTTCGGATAAAGAGGAAAATGAGCCTTTTATACCAGTTGATGAGATTATCTCTGCGAAAACTTTTCTGATTCCAAATAAAGACACGAAGGTTGTTTCAACGATTCTGAATTTTAAGAATATAGATGCCATAGATTATCTGATGGTTCGAAAAAGTGGAGGAAATAGTTATTCAGTCAAAATAGATAGAAATGAGTTAACTGCAGATTATGTATTTAATTATGTGGTTCAGAAGACGGATCCCCAGAATTTTAGATTGATATTGGTAGCAGTTTATAAAGATGGAAACAAATCGAATGACCTTTCTTTGAATGTGGATAACCGTTGGGGATTCTTTATCCGAAGCGTCAGTCGTACTGCTCGTGTAACTGGTAGTTCTATGGACGGAGAAAACTTCCCAAACCCTAATAATACTGCGACAAAATGGAATGTAGGAGGAACAGATCTTGGCATTATTTGGGAGATGCAGCCCGGAAAATATGGAATTTTCTTTGGTGATACTTTTGGGTATGACTTTAAGCCTAATCTGGCTAATCCTGGACCTAACGGAGGGAGTTGGCGTAGTAATGTGCTGGCTTTCTCGGAGGATAATGATTTAGAAGATGGATTGTCATTCAGCAATATGGCTACTGATGATAAAGGGTATGCCCGCGAGATAGTATATGGGGGAAAAGATTCGTCAGGTAATGGTGATTGGACTTCTATCCCAACAGCTGCTATTCGTGCTAATGGAATAGATTATGTGCATTATTTTAATATGAGAAATTGGACGGGATGGATTACAAATTATTCGGGAATATATAAGTCGGTTGATAATGGTTTGACATGGGCTAAATGTAAAGATATAACCTTCTCATCTTATAGTTTTTTTGGCCAGGTAGGGTACTTTAAGAAAGATGGATATGTTTATATGATAGGTACTCAAACGGGGAGGGATAGCAATGCTAAATTAGCACGATTTCATGAAACAGATATTGAGAATAAGACAGCTTATGAATATTGGAATGCTTTTACTAATCAATGGATAAAAGGCAATGAAAATGAGGCAACAGTATTAATAGAAGATAAGGTTGGTGAACTTTCTTTTATATATAACGAGACACATAAGAAATGGATAATTGCTTATTTCAATGCAGATAGATATAATATAACTATGCGTACGGCAGAAGACATAACTGGCCCATGGAGTGAACCCTATGAGCTTGCTAATGGTAGAGAGTATGCCCAATTGTATGGTTCTTACATTCATCCGTTGTCGGTAACTGGTGATAATTTATATTTTACGATGTCAATGTGGATGCCTTATAATGTTTTTTTAATGAAGGCTGAATTGGCTGATATGGGAGAGTTTTAATTATATTGATAAATATAATATCATGAACACACGCACATTAATTATAACTTTTGTTTGGATGATAATGTCCAACATAGGCATCTGTGCTCAAGAGCATTGGGATGCACAAGAGAGAATTGAGTTGAATAAGGGTGTTTTTCCGAAAAATTTTAGTAAAGCTATTGATGCTATACAGTATGATTTATTAGGAATTGAGAGAGGAAAAAGCCATGTGAAAGTGATAGATAACAACACTTTGTACATAAACCTTTCTTTTTCGCTTAAAAACTCTGTTCAACAAGGTGATTGGCGTATAGCCGTAAAGCCGGATTTTTTTACCTTCGTTCCATTGGGCGCCACATCTTACTCCTACTGATAGAAATGTCATCGATCAACATGTATTCCGTTCTCCTGCCCTTATTGTAGCAGACGATCATCAAACTCTTATTCTTATTCCCGATTTGGATATTATGCAGAAGGGGACTCCTGTACGATGGTATATGGATATGGACGCATCCTCTAATACACTTATTCTCGGAATGTGTAATAACCATGTATTCGAACACGTTCTGTTTGAGCGTGATCAAGAAACTACTTACCCAAAAGGAGATATTGAAATAGGCTTTTATTTGATGTATTCTGATAGCAAGGAAGTATTGCGGAATCCTTTTAAGAAGCCGTTAGAATTTATGTGGAGTCGATGGGGGCATGCTGCATATGAGAAAGGTAATCCGGTGAAGGAAAACCTAGAAACGTATGTGAAACATACTTATAATTGGGCTTTTAATTCATGGTCAGAAAATGTGTGGCAGCAATTTGAGTTAGATGGGAAAAAAGTGGGTGCTCCCGTATTCATTGTGAATGTTACTCAAAGTCCTAATTATCCGGGAGAGATTAATGAACGTGAATTTCGTTCTATCTGGAATCAGGCATGGTTCAGTTCATTGCGTTCTGCAAGTGGATTATATCGATATGCAAGAAGAACCGGTAATAGGGAGCTTCTTGCAAAAGCAAATTTGACAAAAGAACTGGCTCTGTCATTTCCGCAGAGGAATGGTTTTTTCTATGGACTTATCGGTACGGAAATGCATGAAGTAGAGATTGATGGTAAAAAGTATAATCGGAGCAAGGGGTGGAATACCTATTATTGGGGAAATTCCAACAGAAATCCTTATACCTGGAATCCGAAAGAATCTCCGTATCATATTCTTGATATGAGTTGGACAGCATTGTTGATGCTTCGGTGGTATGATGAATTAGAAAAAGATGCCCGTCTTTTGGCTTATGCAGAAGATTATGCGATGGCTTTACTTGGAATACAGTATGAAAATGGTTTTTTCCCTGGCTGGCTTGACTTAAAGACAATGCAGCCGATGAACCATTTGAATGCTTCTCCTGAAACATCTTTATCAGTTACTTTTTTACTTAAACTGTATGAGCTTACACATAAGGAAGAGTATAAACGGGCAGCATTTAAAGCCATGAATGCAGTTATCCATGAAATTATCCCGGTTGGGAAGTGGGAAGACTTTGAAACCTATTGGTCTTGTTCTCGTTACGGTTCGGATAACTTGGTAGGTAAAAAAGTTTTGCGGAACAATATGCATAAACAGAATAATTTTTCAATGTTCTGGACAGCTGAAGCCTTACTGGAGTGCTATCGTCTTACCTCAAATAAAGAATATCTTGATTATGGACAGCGTACACTTGATGAATTGCTGATGACCCAAGCATCGTGGCAGCCGCCATACATGTATGTAAATGTATTGGGTGGTTTTGGTGTGTTGAATGCCGATGGTGAATGGAATGATTCACGCGAAAGTCTTTTTTCCGAACTCATCATTCAATATGGAAAACTTCTTGATAAGCCAGAGTATATAGAACGGGGATATGCTGCACTTAAGGCATCTTTTGTAATGATGTATTGTACTGAAAATCCTCAAACCAAACAGCAATGGGAAAAAGTTCATCCGTTCTTTGCTTCAGAGGATTATGGATTCATAATGGAAAATTACGGGCATGGCGGCCGTACAAATCCGGCAGGTGAAGGTATGGGTGAGTTTACAATCTATGATTGGGGAAATGGAGCAGCGGCTGAAGCGTACAACCGCCTCCTTGATAAATTTGGAAAAATAGAATAATGATTCGTTAACATTAATAATTCAGCTATGGTAAGATCAACTTTAACTTTATTGGCCCTATTTAATGTGGCTATACTGTTTCCGGGTAAAGCAATGTCCCAGAACAGTGAAGGGCGGGAGTTTAACGGTAAGTATCAAAAGGAATATCTGGATAAGATTGCATTTCCTATAGGGGGAATCGGCGCCGGAATGTTCTGTTTGGAGGGAACCGGTGCCATTTCGCATGTGTCTCTCAGGCACCATCCTGATGTGATGAATGAGCCGTATACCTTTGCTGCGATTTATGTAAAGGGGGTTGAGAACGGAGCAAAGGTATTGGAAGGGCAGGTTCCGACTTGGAAGTTATTTGGTCCTGCACAGAGTGGTTTAGGTAGGGGAGACAAGACATATGGCCTTCCCCGCTTTGAGGAGGCGGTTTTCCAGACACGTTTTCCTTTTGCGACTATTGATTTAAGAGACAAGGATATGCCTTTGGTGGCAAAGATTACGGGTTGGAGTCCTTTTATTCCGACGGATGCGGACAATTCCAGCTTACCGGTTGGAGTACTGGAATATCAGTTTACAAACACTTCCGATAAGGCTATCGAAACCGTGTTTTCTTATAATACCAAAAATTTCATTGATGGTCAGGGTACTATCCGAGGAGTAAAGAACGGGTTTGTTTTAGAATCCGATCAGAACAACAGTGGGCTAGCTATTTATGTGGACAATGCTGCTGCTGTTGTAGACCATTGTTGGTTCCGTGGTGCCTGGTTCGATCCGCAGACTGTGGTTTGGGATAATATTCGCTATGGGCGGATCGCTGATAAGCAGCCGGTTAAGGGTGTTGCTCCGGGAGCGTCTGTTTATGTTCCGCTGACGTTGCAGCCGGGAGAGACAAAAACAGTCAAGGTAAACTTCTGCTGGTATCTGCCCGATTCAAACCTTTCTATCGGTGGTGCCAGAAAGGTAGGACAGGCATTTACGGGGATGCCCTGCAAGGGAACGGCTTCCGGTCAGCAACCTGTGAGCGGCTTTGTCGGCAAGCAGTTGCTGAACTCGTTCGATAAGGGTGGAGATGGACTGACGGGTATTATTCAGTCTCCTGAGTTCAATATTGGGAAAAGATATCTGAAGTTTCTGGTAGGTGGAGGCAGTCAGGCTGACCGTACTTCTGTAAATCTTGTAGTAGACGGAAAGATTGTAGAGACGGCGGTCGGAAATCAGACGGAGACTCTGAGTGAAACCGTATGGGATTTGAAACCTTATCAAGGAAAGAAGGCTTTTGTGAAAGTCATTGATTTGGATGTTTACCCGTGGGGACATATTCTGGCCGACCAGTTTGTGTTGACAGACAATAGGAATGAAGATATTTACAACTTGTCTTCTACATCCACCTTACTTGCCGATTTTGAAAGCAACAGTTGGGGAGACTGGCAGGTTGTGGATTCTTCTGAAGAAGAAAAACAATTCCTGGCAGATGAAGGAGATGTCGAAGCTACCTACAGACCTTGGTACTCGGAGCGTTTCAAGAGTTTGAATGAGGTTATCGGCTATTGGGATGCAAATCAGGCGATGCTGGAAAAGAACAGCCGGCTGTTCAGTGATGCATTCTATAGTTCCTCTTTGCCGGCAGAAGTACTGGAGGCTGTTGCTACTAATTTAACTATATTGAAATCTCCTACGGTATTACGTCAATGGGATGGAAGATTTTGGGCTTGGGAAGGATGTCAGGATTCTTTTGGCTCTTGTCACGGAAGTTGTACGCATGTGTGGAACTATGCACAGGCTTTGCCCCATTTGTTCCCGTCTTTGGAAAGAACCTTGCGTGAAACGGAATTCAGGGTAAGCCAGAATACGGAAGGACACCAGAATTTTAGAGTAAACTTGCCTATTTCGGCACCACCTCACAACTTCCATGCTGCTGCCGACGGACAGTTGGGCGGGATTATGAAAGTTTACCGTGAATGGCGTATCAGCGGGGATACACAGTGGATGAAAGACCTTTTCCCGGCAGTGAAAAAGAGTCTTGACTATTGCATCCGTACATGGGACCCCTTGCATAAGGGCTATCTTGAAGAGCCGCACCACAATACTTATGACATCGAGTTCTGGGGACCGGACGGCATGTGTACAAGTTTCTATTTGGGAGCTTTGACTGCGTTTATAGAGATGGGCAAGGAGCTGAAGCAACCCGTTAAGGAATATACGGCCCTGCTGTCAAAGGGCAAGAAATATATGGAAACTGCACTCTTCGATGGAGAATATTTCATACAGAAGATTCAGTGGGAAGGGCTTCAGGCTCCCAATCCGGTTGATGTAATGTCTTTCGGGGGAAGTTATTCCGATGAGGCCCTGAAATTGCTGAAGGAAGAAGGGCCAAAATACCAATACGGTACCGGTTGTCTGTCCGATGGAATTTTAGGGATGTGGATGGCTTCCGTATGCGGACTGGATGAAGTGCTGGACAATGAAAAGGTCAGGAGCCATCTGGTGGCCGTACACAAATACAATCTGAAACATGACTTGGTAGACCATTTCAATCCTCAAAGACCGGTGTATGCTTGTGGTAAGGATGGCGGATTATTGCTTTGCACATGGCCGAAGGGTGGTATGCTGTCACTGCCTTTTGTATACAGCAATGAAGTCTGGACCGGTATCGAATATCAGGTTGCCAGTCATTTGATGATGAAAGGTGAGGTGGAAAAGGGCTTGGATATTGTCCGTGAATGCCGTGAGAGATATGATGGAAGAGTAAGAAACCCATTCAATGAGATAGAGTGCGGGCATTGGTATGCACGTGCCATGGCAAGCTATGGAATGTTGCAGGGGCTTACAGGAGTGCGGTATGATGCTGTTGACAAAACCATGTACATCAATTCTAAGATTGGTGATTTCAAAAGTTTCATCAGTACTGATACCGGTTTCGGAACTATTGAATGGAAAGCAGGAAAGCCTGTGTTGAACGTGGTTTATGGCAACATTGATGTGAAACGCTATAATGTTTCAGGCAAGATTGTGGATTGAGGTCAATTAGGATAGGGATGTACAATCAAAGACAGATTAAGATGACAGAGAAGAAGAAACTTCTTGTTTTGTGTGTTGCACTATTTTGTTTTATAGCTGTTTCTGCACAGCAGAGAATGTCTGTATCGTCTCCTGACGGAAAACTTAGATTTTCTCTGAAAGTAACGCCGGAGAGTGTTTCATATGACATCGACTATAGGAAGCAGTCTCTTATAGCAAATTCTTTGCTTGGTTTCAGCTTTGATAGCGGAGAGTTCGGAAGGAATCTTAAAGCAGGAAAGGTGCAGCGTAAAAAGATTGATGAGACATACAAGCTCATTGTCGGCAAGACAAGTAGTGTACGTAGCCGTTGCAATGAAATGACCGTTCCCATGCAGGAACGGTCAGATTCCGGCCGTCTGATAAACCTGGTTGTAAGGGCATTCGATGACGGGATAGCATTCAGATATGAATTTCCGGAACAGAAAGCATGGGATTCATACGTGATGTATGATGAAAGGACACAGTTCAACTTGCAAGGAAACCCGATGGCGTTGCTCATGTACCTGCCCGGGTATGTGAATACACACGAAGGGGTATACAGTCATGTAAGATATGACAAGGTGGCAAGGAAAAGGCTGATAGAGATGCCACATTGATTTTGCAGCACGCAATGGCTTGGATGCACATGGAATCTACGGATATGCGGAGACTCCTTGGTACTATGATGACAACTTCAATTTCGGATGGGCGGGACCCAATGCGGACGTTACAAAACCGATACCGTGCCTGAACATGCCGAGAATTGTGGAATATGCAAGGAGCAAGGGGGTTGGCATACATCTGTGGGTACACTGGAGACCGTTGTACGACAAACTCGAAGAAGCCTTTGCGCTCTATGAGGGATGGGGAGTAAAAGGACTCATGGTGGACTTCATGGACCGTAATGACCAAGAGATGATACGCATCCAAGAAGAGATACTGGAATGTGCGGCAAGACACAGGCTCTTCATACAGTTCCATGGGTCGAGCAAGCCTTCCGGACTGGTAAGGACGTATCCGAATGAATTCACACGGGAGGGGACACTCAACTATGAAGTATGCAAATGGGACACGCTGGTGAATGCGGACCATGACATTGCGATACCCTTCACCAGGATGCTGGCGGGAGCGACGGACTATCACCTGGGAGGGTTCAGGGCACTGCCGCGCTCGGAGTTCAAGATACAGTATGTAAATCCTCATGTAATGAGCACACGCTGCCATATGTTGGCCATGTATGTGGTTTTGGAAAACCATCTCACCTCTTTGTGCGATACGCCAAAGGCTTATGAAGGTCAACCGGGGTTCGAGGTGCTCCGTACCGTGCCGGGAACGTGGGATGAGATAAGAGTTCCGCTGGCAAAGATGAATGAGCATGTCACGGTGGCCCGCAGGAGCGGTTCGGACTGGTGGGTAGGCTCGCTAAACAACGGTGCGGAAAGGAATCTGAAATTGGAATTGGACTTCCTTAGTGAGGGAGACTACCAAGCAACGATCTATACCGATGCAGAGGATGTAGACCGGAATCCAAACCATCTGGACAGACAGGTACGGAAAGTTACAAGGAAGGATATCATTGAACTGAATCTGGCAAAGGATGGAGGAGCGCTATTACATATCAGAAGGTTATAAGGGTGATGTTTATCAGTTGAAATTGTATTTCAATCAGTTGTTAGTTTGTTAGGATAAGAAGATTGTTCCAGGATAATATTTTTAGTCAATGGATTTATAACATGAACAGAAGAAATTTTATAAAGAGAGTGGGCCTTTTGGGGGCAGGATATGCGCTGAATAAAAACTTGATGTTTGCGAATTCAGGCGTAGCTTCGACAGCTGCCTCTTTTTCGTCGTTTCCAACAGTAAGGAAGCCTATATCGGAAAGGAACTTCAAAAGTCCTGCCATTGAAAAGGCCATTGCTACTTTTAAACAGAAGGTCAAGAATGAAGAACTGGGCTGGCTGTTTGGGAATTGTTTTCCGAATACGTTGGACACAACCGTTTTTTATTCAGAAAAGGATGGCCGACCGGATACATATGTGATTACCGGTGATATTGATGCCATGTGGTTAAGGGATAGTTCTGCCCAAGTATATCCGTATTTGGATTTCATGTCTGAAGATAAGAACCTGCAAAGACTGATAATTGGCGTTATCAATAAGCAGACCTCCTTTATATTGAAGGATCCGTATGCCAATGCCTTTTATGATGATGATACGAAGTATACAAGATGGAACAGCGACCATACGGAGATGAAACCGGGTATTCATGAGCGTAAATACGAGTTGGATTCGCTTTGCTATCCCATTCGCCTGGCATATGGATACTGGAAAAAGACAAATGATGCTTCTCCTTTCGATGCGCAATGGAAGAAGGCGATAGAAACCGTTTTAAGGGTCTGCAAGGAACAGCAGAGAAAAGATGGTAACGGGCCTTATAGCTTTCGCAGAACTTCGGAATGGGCTATAGATGCTGTTCCTATGGGTGGAGTGGGCTATAAAGTAAATCCGGTCGGATTGATTTGCTCTACTTTCAGGCCTAGTGATGATGCCACTATCTTTCCTTTTCTCGTCCCGTCCAATTTCTTTGCGGTGGCCAGTTTGAGGCAGGCTTCCGAAATGGTTCAAAAGATAACCAAAGACAATGTACTGGCTGATGAACTGTTGGCGTTGAGTAAAGAAGTTTATAATGCTTTGCAGACTTATGCCGTGGTGAATCATCCGAAGTTCGGTAAAATCTATGCTTTTGAAATAGATGGCTTTGGATCGGCTTATCTTAGTGATGATGCCAACGTCCCTAATCTGCTGGCGTTACCCTATCTGGGTGGTGTTGATAGTGATGATGCAATTTATGCCAATACCAGAAGATTCGTGTGGTCGGAATACAATCCTTATTTCTTTAAAGGTTCTTATTTTGAAGGGATAGGAGGACATCATATTGGTACGGACATGATATGGCCGATGAGCCTGATAATGAAAGCCCTGACTGCTCAAGACGATAAAGAGTTACAGCAATGTATCCAGATGCTCCAGAAAACGCATGCCGGTACCGGGTTCATGCACGAGTCATTCCACAAGGATGACCCCAAGAAATTCACAAGGAGCTGGTTTGCATGGGCCAATACATTGTTTGGAGAATTGCTGTGGAAAACATTCAATGAGAAACCATATTTATTGGAATATTAATCATCTAATTAATCAATGTAAACAAAAATTTATGAGAAGAATTACAAAATTCAGTTTGTTACTCTCCCTTGTTCTGGGATTGTACTTTCCTACTGTTTTTGCACAGTCGAACATGACGAACGAAATGTTTGACTTGGCAAAGTTGAAGTCGGGTGTAAAAAACAAAAGAATCTCCAGTACAGATCCTACCGGAGGTAACAGAGATCACTTGGAGCCCTTCAAACCAGGTGAGAAACGCATCATTGCAGACATCAAGGGAACGGGAGTCATCAACCACATTTGGGTGACGATTGCGCCTCCACCTCCCACTTTGAGCAGAAACGACATTATCATTCGCATGTATTGGGACGGCAACGATTATCCTTCGGTAGAGTCTCCCATCGGCCCTTTCTTCGGACAAGGCTGGGATGAGAGATACAACTACGCATCCTTGCCTCTTTCGGCCGGTCCTGAAAACGGTACCGGTCTGTCGTGCTATTTCGCTATGCCTTTCGAGAAGGGCGCACGCATTGAAATTGAGAACCAGAGCGACCGCAACATAGATGCTTTCTACTTCTACGTGGATTATCTGGAGATGGCGAAGCTTCCCAAGGACATGGGCCGCTTTCATGCCTGGTATAACCACAACCTGACTGAAGCACTTCCCGAAGGCGAGACGGAGTGGGGAGTTACCGGTGCCCAGAAGCCGAACACCACCGGCGAACGCAACTATGTGTTCATGGAAACCCAAGGCAAGGGACACTTTGTAGGTATCAATTACTATGTGCATTGTCCCACTCCCATGTGGTATGGCGAAGGTGACGACATGTGGTTCATTGATGGAGAAAAGGTTCCCTCGCTGATAGGTACAGGTACGGAAGACTTCTTCAATACGGCCTGGTGTCCTAAAGAAGCCTTCTCGCATCCTTACTTCGGTTATCCCCGTGTGAACAATGATATAGGCTGGCTGGGTCGTACCCACGTTTACCGATTCTTCATTGAAGATCCCATTTTCTTTGAAAAGAGCCTGAAGGGAACCATCGAACATGGCTCCAACAACAACTTGACGTTGGATTTGTCTACCGTGGCTTATTGGTACCAAGATTCGGCTGTGGCTCTTCCCGAAGCTCCTACAAAGGCACAGCGTGCTCCGAAACCTTTCATCAACCATGTTGATATACATCGTTGGCGGGATGCCTGGCGTAAGTCCAAGGGTAACAAAGCCACTCTGTGGGGCAACGAGTAAACTTTTGTAACGCTCTTTTTTTATACGTTCATAGGCTGATATTTATATCCGGGGTTTTGCCATTATATTGGCAAAACTGTGTCTCTATATTGGCAAAACTGTGCCACTATATTGGCACGACTATGGAAAAATAGTTCTACGGAGCAGCAAATTCAATAAATCATTAATAAAGGTACGAAATGAAGAATATTCCCAAAAAGCAATTTGCGGGCTGGATGCTGATGCTACTGTTGTGCATCAGTATCTCGGCATTTGCCCAGTCGCCTAAGAAGGTGACCGGACGTGTGATGGATGCACAAGGTGAGTTACTCATCGGTGTGAATGTGACGGAGGCGGCAGACCCTTCTAATGGTGTGGTGACGGACATCAACGGTACGTATACGATTACGTTGAAAGGTAATAAGCCGTCATTAAAATTCTCTTATATTGGCTTTAAGGATAAAGTGGTAGCGGTAGGCTCCAAAGGAGTGCTTGATGTAGCTTTGGAAGAAGATGTGGCAGCCCTTGACGAAGTGGTGGTAGTGGGCTTCGGAACGCAGAAGAAAGCTTCTGTGGTCGGCTCCATTACCAATATAGAGCCGGCCAAACTTGCCGCGGCTCCCAGCCGTTCGCTTAGTAACAACTTGGCGGGTATGGTTCCCGGTGTGATTGCGGTTCAGCGTAGCGGTGACCCTTGGTTCAATAACTCCGACTTCTGGATTCGTGGTATCAGTAGCTTTACTGGCAATACCAATCCGCTGGTATTGGTGGACGGCGTCGAGCGTTCGCTCCACGACATCGACCCTGAAGAAATCGCCTCCTTTTCCGTGTTGAAGGATGCTGCCGCCAGTGCCGTCTATGGTGTGCGCGGTGCCAATGGTGTAGTGATGATTGAGACCAAGCGCGGCAAGATTGGAAAGCCGCAGGTGAACGTCCGCTTCGAACACTCCTTTACGCAACCCATCAAGATACCCGACTACATCGGCAGTGTGAAGTATCTGGAACTGATTAACGAAATGTATGCCGAGCAGGGTAGAAACCCGTTTGTAAGCGAAGCCACCCTGCTGAACTACAAGAACCAGACCGACCCGGAACTCTATCCCGATGTGAATTGGTGGGATGTTATCTCCAAAGACCATGCAGACAACACAAAGGCGAACGTTAGTGTCAACGGTGGTACGGACATTCTTCGTTATGCGTTGGTGGCAGGATATTACAATGAGAACGGTATCATTGAACGCGACAAAAACCAGGAGTGGGACTCTTCCCTGAAGGTGAGCCGATATACGGTGCGTTCCAATGTAGATGTGAATGTGACTCCCACCACTTTGTTCCGCGCCAATGTGGGCGTATTCCTGCAAACTCGTAACGCTCCTCCGGGAGACACGGAAACCAACCAGGGCATTTTCTATCAAGCCATGCGTGTACCTCCCTACGTGCATCCGGCTATCTATGCCGATGGGCGCATTCCACGTGTGATGTACAAGGAGAACCCTTGGGCGTGGGCCACGCAGCGTGGATACGAAAAACTAAATCATAATAAGATTGAATCCTTAGTATCGTTGGAACAAGATTTGAAGTTCGTTACACCGGGATTGAAGTTCAAAGGAACCTTCTCTTTCGACAAGTTCTCGGCAACTTCCGTAACACGTTCCAAGAACCCCTATTACTACAATCCCGCCACCGCACGCGATGCAGAGGGCAACATCATCACTGATGTGCAGACCACCGGACAAGAGTTCCTGGGCTATGCAAAAGGAGCTGAATGGGGCGACCAGTCCATCTATCTGGAAGGAATGGGCAAACGCTTCGGCTTTTTCCCGGCAGCGGCGATAGGATGGATTGTGTCTCAGGAAAAGTTTATGGAGCCGCTTTCAGGTATCATCTCCAATTTAAAGTTGAGGGCTACTTGGGGTAAGGCAGGAAACAGTGAGTTGGGAATCAGGGGACGCGCAGATTACAGACGTTTTGCATATATTTCCACTATCGTTGATACGGGTTCTTATCGCTGGGGTACGGATGCAGAGATATATCGCTTGGGACGTTCGGAAGGTGAGATTGGTGTATCTGACCTGACCTGGGAGACTGTGACTAAGATGAATGCTGGACTAGATTTGGGGTTATGGAACAATAGCGTGAATATTGTTGTGGATGTGTTTAAGGAGAAGCGTGAAGATATCTTTATGAAGCGTACCAATGTACCTGGTTCTACCGGATTCAACCGCCCCGTTTGGGCCAATTATGGCAAGGTCGAGAATCAGGGATTTGATGTGTCTTTGAATGTCAACCATAAGTTCAATAGCGATTGGGCCATTTCCGCTATGGCAAACTATACCTACGCACACAATAAGGTTGTGGAAATAGACGAACCTGCCGCCATCTTGGGTACATACCGTTCGCAAACCGGTAAGCCTATAGGGCAATTGTTTGGCTTGATAGCCGAAAGGCTCTTTACGGAAGATGATTTCGATGAAAACGGTATGCTTAAGGAAGGAATTCCGGCACAGAAGTTCAGTGATATGAGTAACCTACGTCCCGGTGACATTAAATACAAAGATTTGAACGGGGATGGTGAAGTGACCGCAGTAGATAAAACAGCCATTGGTGGTACACGTATTCCCGAGATTGTCTATGGTTTTGGAGCTACAGTAAGCTATAAGTCGTTCGATTTGGGAGTATTCTTCCAAGGAACAGGTAAAACCTACCAGCTCTTGGGCGGAGAGACCTGGTTGCCGGGTTCTTCCTTAGGTGCTGGTAACATCTATTCGAACATTGACGACCGTTGGACACCCGAAAATCCGAGGCAAGATGTATTCTGGCCCCGTATGGGAGACAAGGCTGTGGCAAACAATGAACAAGCTTCCACATGGTGGTTGCGTGACATGAGTTTCCTGCGCTTGAAGAATCTGGAACTTGGATATACCCTTCCGCAACGTTGGACTACCAAAATTGGCATCCGCGGCTGCCGTTTGTTTGCAAGAGGAACCAATCTGCTGACGTTCTCCAACTTCAAGCTTTGGGACCCCGAACTGGAAACTACCGATGGATTGAGATACCCACAGATGAAATCTGTATCAGTGGGTTTTAGCATCAATTTCAACAATTAATTAAGATACGAAGAAAATGAAAAAATATAAATCTATAGCAAAAGCTGTCTTATTGTCGTGCACCCTGGCATTGACAACGAGTTGCAACGATTTCTTGGACAAGGCTCCCGACGACCAGCTTACCATGGAGATGATTTTCACGGACAAGATAAGGACTGAGGACTGGTTGGCAGGTGTTTATTCATCCATTCCCAGCCCCATGTGGGGGTATTTCAAGGCACAAGGTTATAACATTATGGGCGATGATATCACTATTCCCCAAGATTGGTCGCCGTATGGATGGAGCAATGTGTATGCCTACACCACCGGAAACTGGAGTCCTATCTCAACATGGGACCCCTATTATTGGGTAGAATTACACAAGCGCATACGTTCCGGCCTTATCTTCTTGCAAGAGGCAAAAGTACTTCCGGAAAAAGACCTGAAGGAATCTTATGTCAACCAGATGAAGTACGAAGTCCGTTTCCTGATAGCCTACTATTACTCTTTGATGATTGAGTTGTATGGTGCCATACCGTTTACTCCCGGTGTGCTTGTTTCCGTCGATGCGCCCGAATCGGAGATGATGACTCCCCAAAGACCCTATGCCGAAGTGGTAGATTGGATTGACAAAGAGCTGCTGGAAGTGTCAGAGCATTTGCCCGCTGTCTATCCCAATAATACCGATTGGGGCAGGGCTACCTCTATCATGGCTTTGGCAATACGTGCCAAAACACTGTTATTTGCCGCAAGTCCATTGTTCAACGGCAATCCGGATCTCAAGGACTGGAAGAATTCGGAAGGAGAATTCCTCTTTGATGCCGAAGCCAAGCCGGAAAGATGGGAAAAGGCTGCCAAAGCTCATCTCGACTTGATAAAGGCAGCCGAAGCGGCCGGACATAAGCTGTACTATGAGTATAATGTGGATGGAAGTATCGACCCCTTCATGTCTTACTACAACATGTCGTTGAAACGCTTCTCAGAAGGCAACAAGGAGATTCTTTTCGGACGCCCCGAAAATGTGGACCTGAACTACTGGCAGGCTCATCATCTGCCGAAAGGTATCGGTGGAAATGCCGCTATGGGTGTTACTCAGGAACTGGTGGACGCTTTTTATATGAAGAACGGTGAAATGCCTATATTGGGATATAACGAGGATGGTTCGCCCATTATCAACCCGGAATCGGGGTATGTGGAAAACGGATTCTCTACCAATACAGAGTATAGAACCACGAAGTGGCCGGGCGGTGGACCTTCGAACCTTGCCAATAAAGAAACCGGTGTAAGCCCGGTAACAGAAGAAGGTACCTACAACATGTATTGCAACCGGGAGCCTCGCTTCTATGTTTCCGTCATCTATAATGGCGCATGGCTGGGAGTTGATAACCGTCGTGTGGACTTCCTTCAAGGAGGCCGTGATACGGATATGACTTTCGACTCTCCGCAGAACGGTTATAATGTCCGTAAGCGAATCTCTTTGGATGTACTTCCCAGAGATGGAAAGTATGTATATCAGCCGGGTATCTTATACAGAATGGCTGAAGCGTATTTGGGCTATGCGGAAGCATTGAACGAGTCTTCGCCAGCTCCCACTCCCGATGTATATAAGTATGTGAACTTGATTCGTGAACGTGCCGGAATTCCCGCTTTGAAGGAAGGGCTGAGTAAGGAAGAAATGCGTGCCGCCATTCAGCAAGAACGTCGGGTAGAGTTCAATTGTGAAGGTATCCGTTTCCATGACCTCCGTCGTTGGAAGATTGCCGACAAATACCTGGGCGGCAAGCTTTATGGTATGAATCATGACGGTTCTGAGAAGAGCGATGATGTGAACAATCCGAAGGCTTTTTATAAGAGAACTTACTACAAGAGCCGTACCTTCAACAAAAGAATGTATTTATGGCCCGTTCCGCAGGCTCAGATGGACATCAACCCCAATTTGAGACAAGCTCCCGGATATTAATAAATAATTAGAGAACAAGTATGAAATCAATAAAATTCATTTTTAGTGCGATGACATTGGCATTTGCTGCATTGACATCCTGTTCGGATGATAACAGTGTGGACTTGTCCAATCGTAAGTTTGTACGTATTGACCAATCATCGGTTTATTTGGAGATTGACGAAACTGCCACAGTTACCGCTTCTGTTGATGACCTGGCAGGCGATTCCTATCAGTTGAAGTGGAGTGTCCTCAACTCCGATGTGGCTACCATTGAAGGTGTGGAAAATAATGCAGCTGTAATTACACCTGTTGCTGTTGGAAAAACGGTCATCAAGGTAGAAACGGCTGATGGCAAGTTGTGCTACTTTAGCGACTTGACTGTTACCAAGACTCCTAAGACGTGTTACATTGACTTTGGTGTCATTGATTCTCCGGCTCCGTTTAACAACTATAGGAATCCCAGAGACCCCGGATTGGTAAATATGCTCGACCATAGAGGTCGTCCTACTACTTTCGGCATCGAGGTGGACAAACCGTTTTCCGGAGAATTGGCTCGCGGTTTGAATAATAATTTGGGTCTTCCAAAAACAGCTTCTGAGGATATGTTTTTCAGCGACGGTATTGCTATTCCGCTCAGTGGATTTAAGGTGACAGGTCTCTCTCAAGGAACAAAATATACGTTCAGTTTCTATGGTCACATCAATGACCGTGGAACTGAAACCGAGTTCCATGTAATCGGAAAGAACGATGGCGTTGCTTATTTGGTTAATGACGATAATTTCGATAGAACGGTAGAGATTAAGGGTATTGAGCCTAATGACGAAGGTGTTGTTTATATCGAAATGAAACCGGGCCCGAACAATGTACAATGGGCCAAATTCTTTGGCGTAAATACCATGGTACTTTCAGAAGAGTAGAATTGATGTGGTTTTATAGACCATAATCTTTTCTATTGAAATAATACTGTCAGTGAGGAGAGATACCGTTTAAACAGGCATTCTCTCCTTGCCTTTTTAAAAAACATATAGTAAAATAGTTTATGAAAATTAATTTGAAAGAAGTTTCTGTTTTCTTGTCTGCCATTCTATTGGCAGGCTCGTATGCCGTGGCTCAGAATCCATACAGATGGACGGATGAGCTGGAGTTATTGAAAAGAGTGGATAAATTGCCGGAGTATCGCACTGGCTCTTATGTGGAGCAGTTCTCGAGTTACGACCGTACCGGAGGCAATGATGATGGTTTTGCGGGTACTTATTCTTTCCTTCGTAAGGAAGGTGATAAGTTGGTGATTGCTGAGATGGAAGGCCCCGGAGTCATCAACCGAATCTGGACTCCTACACCGACGGACAATATGCTCTATTTCTATTTTGATGGACAGAAAGAGCCCGGTCTGAAAATAAAGTTCTCGGATTTGTTTTCCGGTAAGGTTTATCCGTTTACAAAGCCCGTTTGTGGTAATGAAATTGGTGGTTTTTATTGTTATCTGCCCATTACGTACAAAAAGTCCTGCAAAATTGTTTTCGATGGACCTAAATTGGAATTCATTCAGATACAATACCGTAACTTGCCGGAAAAGAAGGTGGAAACCTATACCGGTGAATTCTCACAGCAGGATAAGGATTTGTTGGCTGAGGTGAATAGAATATGGGCTGACTTGTCTCCTGCTGTAACGAATTATACCTTTGGAAAATCAGCTGGTGTACAGACGGAAGAAAAGGTATTTACACTGAGTCCGGGAGAAGAAGTTTCTTTCTTTGAGATGGCAGAACCGGGACGTATTGTAGGTATGTCGATTGATGGCGGAACATCTTTCGAAGGTTTATACAAAGATGTGATTCTTTCAGCTAAATGGGATAATGAGAAGGTGGAGGCTATTTATGCCCCCGTTGCTGATTTTTTTGGATATGCCTATGGAAAAGGAGCAATGCGGAGTATCTTAATGGGTAAGCAAGGTACTTCCAACTACTGCTATCTGCCAATGCCTTTTGACAAGTCAGCTTCTATGAAGATGATTTATAAAAAGAGAGAAGGTATTCAGCAATCTCCTATTTCTGTAAACGTTAAAGTGTACTATAACAGTAATAAGCGTAATGTGAAGGAAGAGGGTAAGTTCTATTCTGTATGGCGTAGAGAGAAAACTCCTCTCGGCATTTTCCATAAGTTTGCTGCACAAAAAGGAAAAGGACATTATGTAGGAACCATCCATCAGGCACAAGGCCTGCGTCCGGGAATGACCTTGTTCTTCGAAGGGGATGACAGCACTTACGTAGATAATAAAATGCGTCTGCACGGCACTGGCTCCGAAGACTATTACAACGGTGGCTGGTATGCTTTATTGGATCGTTGGGACAGAGGAAACAGCCTCCCCCTCCATGGTTGCCTGGATTATTCGCTTCCGATGGCCAGAACCGGTGGATACCGTTTCTTCTTGGCCGACAAAATGTCCTATGAGAAGGAAATCTATCATGGAATGGAACATGGTGAAGTAAAAAATAATTTTCCGGTAGATTATACATCTGTTGGATTCTTCTATGCAGCCCAGCCATTGCAAGGCAGAGAAGAGCCTACTGCTGAATTACGCACTGTATATCAGCCGACAGAACATATCTATTTCCCTCAACTGATGCAGCTGAGTCTTGGTGGAGGTGTCCAGGTAACAAATGAGCGTGGAATCCGTATGACCACCCAGCATGGAGGAGTAGTGCGCATCATGCTGAACGATGTGCCCGAAGGAAAATATAAAGTGCTGATAAACTATTTTGAGAAACCGAATGGTGCCGACTTCCAGGTTTGGCAACGCCAGAAGCAACTGTCCGGATGGATCTCTACTAAGAAGGACAAAGAAGTGTCTAAAGACAGAGTACATGTAGGAGACATCAATTTGACGGAACAAACCAATTCAGTCACTTTCCATGTGAGAAATAATAACGGTGGGGACCAGTTTGAACTGGGACTGATTATCCTGGAAAGAATAAAGGAATAGATGTGGGAATGTGTACTTGTATATGGAATTGATAAGAATGAGAACTAAACAAATTTTACTGTTCGGGCTTGTTACCTGTAGTTTGACGGGCAATATGGCTTGTAAGGATGCTGATAGTGAAAAAACGCTGTGTATTGATAATGTACGTATGATATCCCGTGTCACGGGTGATCCTTTGCCGGGAGATACATTGCTGAATCCCAATAATACCGGACCTGACTTTGATGTATATGGAACGGATTTGGGGTTAATGTGGCATATGGATGGAAACCGTGTGGGCATGTTTTTCGGAGATACCAGTGGAGAAGGTTTTGTCGTGAATAAAAATGGTGGCAATGGTTCCAACTGGCGTTCCAACGTACTGGCTTTTTCATCGGATACAGAGCTTACAGACGGTCTTAAAATAGATTCAATGCTGCTTGATGCCGATGGTAAGGCGCTTGAGGTATGTGCGGGCGGTAAGACGAATCCGGAGGTATACCAGACTTCCATCCCTACGAGTGCTATTCGGGCCGGTAAAACGGATTGTGTCCATATTATGAACATCTATGATTGGGGAGCGCCTCATGGACGCTGGCTTACCAATTTTTCTTCTGTCTATACTTCCAATGATGACGGTCGGACATGGGAGCGGCGTGAAGAGGTGACTTTTTCTCCCGACAGTCATTTTTCGCAAGTGGCTTATGCCAAATGTGACGGATGGATTTATATGCTCGGCACACAGGCCGGACGTGGTGATGCTGCGTATCTGGCGCGTTTCCTTGAGAAAGATCTTCTGGATATGAAGGCCTATGAATACTGGAACGGTGAAAGTAAAGAGTGGATACGTGGAAATGAGGCTGCCGCTACTCCGGTATTGAGAGGTCCCGTAGGAGAAGCGTCGCTGATATGGCACAAGAAGTTTGAGCGTTGGATTCTGACTTATAATTATGATCCGAATCATGACGAGACTCCTTTGACCAAAAGGCATGCCATTCTTTATTGTACATCGAAGGATCTCGTCCAGTGGAGCGAGCCGAAAGTATTGGCGGAAGCGGACAGATATCCAGCTTTGTATTGCGCTTACATACATCCGTTGAAAGACAATGATGACCAGCTTTGGTTCATCATGTCCATGTGGGGGCCATACAATGCTTTCCTGATGTGTGCCGATATGAAGTACATATACGGCCAATACCGGCGCTGTTGTTAACCAGCAGGAGGTCTCTTTCTTGTGGCCTTATTCAGCCTTGGTATCCGGTTGTGTTTCTTTGTATAAGGTTTCCGGGCAAAAGAAGTACAGAAAACTGATGGACCGGCAGATAAAGCCGGGACTGGACCTTTATTGGGACTCTACCCGGATTCCCCATTGTTACCAGTCGTATCCGGCTTTTGCAGGTCATAATGATCGTTATTACGATGACAATGACTGGGTGGCCATTGATTTCTGTGATTACTATGAACGGACTGGTGACAAGGAGTATCTGGAAAAAGCCATCCAGCTGCATGACTATATTTATTCCGGATGGTCCGAAGAGTTGGGGGGAGGAATCTATTGGTGCGAACAGAAGAAAGAATCAAAAAACACTTGTTCGAATGCTCCGGCTACTGTTCTTTGTATGAAGCTGTTTAAGTTGACTAAGGATGCAAAATACCTTGAGCAAGCTAAGAAGACCTATCAATGGACCCGTGACAATCTTTGTGACCCTTCTGACTTTGTATATTGGGACAACAAGAATTTGCAGGGAAAAGTGGATCCGGCCAAATATACTTATAACAGCGGGCAGATGATTCAGGCCGGTGTACTTCTCTATCAGGTAACTGGAGAGAAGCATTACTTGAAGGAAGCGCAGCAGACAGCCGAGGGTGCCTGCCGTTTCTTTCTGAAGGTACAGCCTATCGCAACAGGAGAGATGAAATTCTTCCCGGGAACTCCTTGGTTTAATGTAATCTTGTTCAGAGGTTTGAAGGCGCTATATCTGGTGGATAGGAATGAGGCGTACATAAAGACCATGATTGAGAATGCGGATTATGCCTGGAACTATACGCGTGATGAGAATGGCTTGTTTAGTAATGATTGGTCGGGAAACAGAAAAGAGCAGTTCAAGAGTCTACTGGAGAATGCCTGTATGATTGAGCTTTTCGCCGAGATCAGCGAATTGCAATGAATAAAACCTTTAAACACAATAAACAATAAATAAACAGAAAATGAAAAGACAGATTGCAGTATTGGTATCCGCCTTGCTAATGGGTGGCGGTACCTATGCTCAGAATGGTGCTCAGGCGCAAAGACCGAAAGCCTACATGGTGTCTGATGCACATTTGGACACACAGTGGAACTGGGATATCTAGACCACAATAAAGGATTATGTATGGAACACGATCAGTCAGAATTTGTTTCTGCTGAAGCAGTATCCGGAATACATCTTTAATTTTGAAGGTGCGGTCAAGTATGCCTGGATGAAGGAATATTATCCGGCGCAATACGAAGAGATGAAGAAATTCATAGAGAGCGGTCGTTGGCATATCAGTGGAGCCAGCTGGGATGCCACTGATACGCTGGTTCCTTCCATAGAGTCTGCGATTCGTAACATCATGCTCGGCCAGGATTATTACCGGAAGGAATTCGGTGTGGAGAGCACGGACATTTTCTTGCCAGACTGTTTCGGTTTTGGCTGGACACTTCCTGCCATTGCGTCCCATTGCGGACTGATCGGCTTCTCCTCCCAGAAGTTGCAGTGGCGCAACAAACCGTTCTACGGTAACGACAAATATCCTTTCACTGTCGGCTTATGGCAAGGTATAGACGGCTCTACCATCATGATGACCCATGGATATGATTATAACCAACGTTTTGAGGACGGGGACCTGTCGGAAAACAAGGACTTGTTGGAATTGACCGGCCACTCTCCGCTTCACATGGTCTACCGCTATTACGGTACGGGAGACATAGGCGGTTCACCTACATTGGAGTCTGTACGTGCCGTAGAGAAAGGCTTGCAAGGCAATGGTCCGTTGCAGATTGTCAGTGCCACGAGTGACCGGATATATAAAGACTTCCAGCCTTACGCAAGCCATCCGGAACTGCCCAAGTTCAACGGTGAACTGTTGATGGATGTTCACGGTACCGGATGTTATACTTCCCAGGCTGCCATGAAGCTGTACAACCGTCAGAATGAGCTTTTGGGGGATGCAGCGGAACGCTCTTCCGTTGTAGCCGAATGGCTGAACCAGGCTTCCTATCCCGGAGCTGCATTGACTGAGAACTGGCAGCGTTTCATTTTCCATCAGTTCCATGATGACCTTACGGGAACAAGTATACCGCGGGCTTATGAATTCTCATGGAATGACGAGTTGATTTCCCTCAAGCAGTTCTCCGGTATTCTTACTTCCTCCATTGACGCTGTGGCAAGAAAGATGGATACCAGGGTGAAAGGGATACCGGTGGTGCTTTACAATGCGCTTGGATTCCAGGTTTCCGATGTGGCAGAGGTAGAACTTGCCTTGCCAAAGAAACCGAAAGGGATTACCGTATATGATATGAATGGCCGGAAAGTGGCCGCCCAATTGCTGTCCTATGCTGACGGTAAAGCCAGACTCTTGATAGAGGCTATTGTGCCCGCTACCGGTTATGCGGTATATGATGTCCGTACTTCTGGTCCGTCGGCTGACACCCGGGTATCTGTGGATTCCAATGCATTGGAGAATTCCATTTATAAGATAACGCTGGATACAAAGGGTGATATCGTTTCGTTGTTTGACAAGAAGAACGGCAAGGAGCTGGTGAAACCCGGTAAATCCATTCGTCTGGCACTCTTCACGCAGAACAAGTCCTACATGTGGCCTGCTTGGGAGATCTTGAAGGAGACTATAGACCGGGAACCGGTTTCCATCACAGAGGATGTGAAGATGACACTGGTGGAGGATGGTGAGCTGCGCAAGTCACTCTGCATCGAGAAACGTTATGGAGAGTCACTCTTCAAGCAGTACATCCGTTTGTATGAGGGTAGCCGTGCCGACCGCATAGACTTTTACAATGAGGTGGACTGGCAGTTGTCCAATGCTTTATTGAAGGCCGAATTTCCTTTGAACATGGCAAATACGGAAGCCACCTACGATTTGGGACTTGGAAGTGTGAGGCGGGGCAACAATACGGAGACTGCCTACGAAGTCTATGCACAGTATTGGGCCGATTTGACTGACCGTAGTGGAAACTATGGCGTATCTGTCTTGAATGACAGCAAATACGGCTGGGACAAGCCGGACGACAACACCCTCCGCCTGACCCTGCTGCATACCCCCGAAACAGACAAGGATTATGCTTACCAGAACCGCCAGGACTTCGGGCATCATTGCTTTACATACAGTCTGGTGGGTCATGCCGGTGGACTTGACAAGGCTGTCACCATAGAGAAGGCGGAGATATTGAACCAGAAGCTGAAAGCTTTCCGTACCGATAAACATAGGGGTACATTGGGTAAGGAGTTCTCTTTCGTCTCTTCCAATAACCGCAATGTCATTATCAAGGCATTGAAGAAAGCCGAGAACTCGG
>PPYE01293401.1_pt1 | contig 31842 bp, 27 predicted proteins | sample 1559881 | NCBI WGS metagenome assembly PPYE01 (sample SAMN08240022, study PRJNA423297) | Human gut metagenome, whole genome shotgun sequencing project.
GAGTTGGTTCTACCAAGAACGGTAGAGATTCCGAGTCCAAGAGATTAGGAGCAAAAAGAGCTGACGGACAGGTTGTAAAGGCTGGAAACATTCTTTACAGACAGCGTGGAACCAAGATTCATCCAGGCGTGAATGTAGGAATCGGAAAAGACGATACCTTATTCGCTATGGTTGACGGACGCGTAGCTTTCGAAAGAAAAGGACGTGACAAAAAACAGGTTTCCGTATATCCGGTAGCAACAGAAGAGTAAGACAAAGGTGCGGCTTCAAATCTTAAGAGGTTTGAAGCCGTTTTTGTTAATAATAATTAAAGGTCCAACAGACCGATTTGGACTTAGATAAAACAAGACAGGAGAATACCATGTTTGCAGACAGAGCAAAAATTCTGATCCGCTCCGGTAAGGGCGGAGACGGACATGTCAGTTTCCGCAGAGAGCTTTTTGTACCGAACGGCGGGCCGGACGGCGGCGATGGCGGCAAAGGCGGAGACGTTATTTTTGAAGTTGACGAAGGACTGAATACACTGGTTGATTACCGCCACAGAAGAAAGTTTTCTGCTACCGACGGCGAGCCGGGCGGAAAACGCAGATGCCATGGCGGAAACGGCGCAGATATTGTCCTGAAAGTACCGGAAGGAACCGTCATTATGGACGCTGCGAGCGGAAAAGTCATCGCAGATATGTCCGGTGAAAACCGCCGTCAGGTTGTATTAAAAGGCGGAAAAGGCGGAAACGGAAATATGCATTACGCAACCGCTACCATGCAGGTTCCGAAATACGCCCAGCCAGGCCAGCCGGCACAGGAGCTGGAAGTAAGAATGGAACTGAAAGTCATCGCGGACGTCGGACTCGTCGGCTTCCCGAACGTTGGAAAATCGACCCTGCTTTCCCGCGTGACAAATGCAGAACCGAAAATTGCAAATTATCACTTTACCACGCTTTCCCCGAACCTCGGTGTCGTAGACCTTGAGGGCTGCAGCGGATTTGTTATCGCAGATATCCCGGGACTGATCGAGGGTGCATCGGAAGGAGTCGGCCTCGGCCATGAATTCCTGCGCCACATCGAGAGAACCCGCGTGATGATCCATGTAGTAGACGTTGCATCGACCGAGGGAAGAGATCCGGTGGATGATATCAACAAGATCAACAAAGAGCTCGAAGCCTATAACCCGGAGATCGCAAAACGCCCGCAGATCATCGCGGCCAATAAGACCGATGCGATCTATGTAGAAGAGGGCGAAGAGGATCCGGTGGAACGTCTGAAAAAAGAGTTCGAGCCGAAAGGCATCCCGGTTTATCCGATTTCTGCCGTCAGCGGAAAAGGCTTAAAAGAGCTTTTATATGCCGTACAGAAAAAACTCGATGAGCTTCCGAAAGAGCGTATGGTCTTCGAGCAGGAATTCTTCCCGGAGGATATGCTTCTTGCCGAGAACCTGCCGTACACCGTCGAGCAGGACCCGGAGGACGAGCACCGCTTCATCATCGAGGGACCGAAGATCGAGAAAATGCTCGGCTACACCAATCTGGATTCCGAGAAAGGTTTTGCTTTCTTCCAGCGGTTCTTAAAAGATACCGGTATCTTAGACGAACTCGAACAGGCCGGCATCCAGGAAGGCGATACCGTCAAGATGTATGGATTTGAATTTGATTATTATAAATAGAACGAATAAATAACGAAGGAGGAGACGTATGACCAGCAAGCAGAGAGCATACCTGAAAGGCCTTGCCATGACCATGGAACCGATCCTGCAGGTAGGAAAAAGCAGCATCACGCCGGAGCATACCGCTGCTGTAGCAGAGGCACTTGAGGCGAGAGAACTGATTAAAATCAATGTACTGCAGAACTGCCTCGATGATCCAAGAGAGATCGCAGAAGTTCTGGCAGAACGCACCAATTCCCAGGTCGTACAGGTGATCGGCAAAAAGATCGTGCTGTACAAAGAGGGCAAAAAAGAGAAAAAGAAAATTCAGCTTCCGAAATAATCCGCAGGAAAGAACCGCCGGGACCGGAGCATACCGCTGCAGTTCCGGCGCTTTTTGAGGAAAACGTATGGAAAAGACAAACAGAAAAATTGGCATTATGGGAGGCACATTCGATCCCATTCATATCGGTCATCTGATCCTTGGCGAGGCGGCGTACGAGCAGTTCGGGCTTGATGAAGTCTGGTTCCTTCCGGCCGGAAATCCGCCACATAAGCGGAACCGGGCGGGACAGGCAAAGGATGCACAGCGTGTCGAGATGGTGCGCCGTGCCATCGCATCCAATCCGCATTTTGTGCTCTGCACCAAAGAGATGGAAGATGAAGGCTATACCTACAGTTATCGGACGCTTGAGGCGATGCGGAAGGAACATCCGGGCACGGAGTTTTACTTTATCATTGGAGCGGATTCCCTGTTCTATTTTGATGAGTGGAAAAATCCAGAGCGGATCTGCGCCGCGGCAAAGATCCTTGTGGCGACCAGGGATCGGGCAAAAGAGAAAGAGCTTCTGGCCTGTATGGAACGAAATGCAAAAAAACTTCACGGTACCTTTCTGAAACTCGACACACCGAATCTGGATGTTTCTTCCCACGAACTGCGGGAATGGATCCGGGAAGGAAAATCCGTGAAATACTATCTGCCGGATTCTGTGATTTCCTACATTCAGGAGCAGAAAATCTATCAGGATTAGAGGAAGAGCAGGATGGAACAGTACGATTTATGGAAACTGGACAAAAAACTCCAGAAGGAAGTCGATGAAGACCGCTATCATCACACGCTCGGTGTGATGTTTACCGCAGCATCCATGGCGATGGTATGGGGCGAGGATCTCGAAAAAGCCCGTGTCGCGGGACTGCTTCACGACTGTGCAAAATGCATTCCGAATAAGAAAAAAATCACCATGTGTGAGAAAAATAAGATTGAAATCACTGAGTTTGAGCGGAACAATCCGTTTTTGATCCATGCCAAGCTCGGTGCATTTCTGGCGAAGGACAAGTATAAGGTGGAAGATCCGGAGATCTTAAGTGCCATCACCTGGCATACGACAGGAAAAGAAGATATGACATTGCTGGAGAAGATCATCTATATCGCAGATTATATCGAACCGGCACGAAACAAGGCACCGCACCTTACCCGCCTTCGGAAGCTGGCATTCACCGATATCGACGAATGCATGTATGAAATTTTAAAAGACAGTATGGCGTATCTGTCGGAAAACCCGAAGACGATGGATCCGATGACGGAGCAGGCATATCAGTTCTATGAGGCACTGCACCGGGGACGGACGGCAAAGGAGGAAGCATAAATGAGCGAAGCAAAACAGACTGCAAAACTTGCACTGGAAGCACTGGAAGATAAAAAAGCAATGGATGTCCGCATTCTGGACATTACCCATGTTTCGACTCTGGCAGATTATTTCATGATCGCCAGCGGAAGCAACCGCAACCAGGTACAGGCGATGGCAGACAACGTAGAGGAGGTACTCGGAAAAGCCGGCGTACATCCAAAACAGATCGAAGGCTATCAGACCGCAAACTGGATTCTGATGGACTACGGCGATGTTGTCATCCACATCTTTGATGAGGAGAACCGCCTGTTCTACGATCTGGAGAGAATCTGGAGAGACGGTAAAGTCGTAGAAAAAGAAGAGATTATGTAAGTTAGGTGGAAAAAGGCGCAGAAAATCCGGAACCGTGCAGAGAAAGGCGGACGGGTTCTCTGCGCCTTTCTGGTGTTTGGAACGCATATGATAAAGAAAAAGGGGAATATCACACGATGAAAAAAATAGAAAGCGGATCGCTTGCTGTGATGCTCGATGAAGAGACGCTGGGACTTAGGATCGAAAAAGACGGCGTTGTCTGGAATACGGATCCGAAAAAGACACCGGAACTGATTTTTGCAGAGGGAACATACCGTTTCCTGGATGCAGAGGAGATTTCCCATGAGGTCTATTCCTTCGGCGTCGGATGCGGCATCCGGAGCCATTATGTGGGATTTGCGGGAACACCGTATGCCTTCGAGACGATTATCTGGATCGAAGCTGTGGATGAAACACTCTGGATGGAGTGGATTCCGCTCTGCGAGGAGGGACTGCATCCGGTAAAGGTGCTGTGGCCGACGGCAATGGAGTTTACAAACGGGCGCGATGACTGGTATACACTCCTTACCGAGGGACAGGGACTTCTGATTCCGAATACCTGGAAGACGGAACTTGGAAAGCTTTCGTTTGACGGCAGATTTGAGACCTCCGGCGGCTACATGCCGTGGTTCGGCCAGGTGAAGGAAAGATGCGGCTATACAGCGATCTGTACAACACCGTGGAACGCTGGTTATCAGGCAGAGCACCCGGCAGGCGGCCCATATACCAGCGTGGGGGCATGGCTGGAGCCGAGCCTTGGAACAATGAATTACCGCCGCGTATTCCGTTATACGTTTTTAAATGACTGCGATTATAACGACCTCTGCAAAACGTACCGCCAGTATGTACGGGAACAGGGCCATCTGCGCACTTTGAAAGAAAAGGCAGTACAGAATCCGTCCATTCACGATCTTGTGGGAACGTGTTTTGTTCATACGGGAATCAAGACGGTTGTGCAGCCGGAGTCCGGCTTTTTCGATCCGAAGAATCCGGAGAAAAATAACCGCGTAGTGCCGTTTTCCGTGCGCGAGCAGCAGATCCGCGAAATTCATGATCTCGGCGTAGAGAAAGTCTATCTTCATCTGGACGGCTGGGCAGAACCGGGGTATGACAACCAGCATCCGGACTACACACCGGCATGCCAAGCGGCCGGCGGATGGGAAGGCATGAAATCGCTTGTCGATACGATGCATGATTTCGGCTACAAATTCGGTATTCACGACCAGTACCGCGATTATTACCACGCAGCGCCGAGCTACGATGAAAATTATGCCTGCCGCCTTCCGGACGGAACGATACCGGGACACAGTTACTGGGCGGGCGGACCGCAGAGCTATCTCTGTGCAACGCAGGCACCGTTCTATGTGAAACGGAATTTTGCCGAGCTGAAGAAAAACGGAATCCGGCTTGACGGTGCATACCTCGATGTGTTTACGTGCAACGAGGGCGACGAGTGCGCAAACCCGGAGCATGTGATGACGAGAAGAGACTGCTATACGTACCGCGGAAACTGCTTCTCCTGGCTGCTCTCACAGGGGATTCTCTCAAGCTCCGAGGAGGTCAGCGACTGGGCCGTTCCGTATCTGGTATTCTGCCATTATGCGCCGTATGACTTTATGCTGCGCCCGTCAGAGACACCGAAAAAAGGAATCCCGGTGCCGCTCTTTAATCTTGTGTATCATGACTGCGTAATCGAGCCGTGGATGATGGACCGTGTTTCAAAAGACGAGGACTATATGCTGTATGCGCTTCTTGCAGGCGGTGCACCGTATCTTGTACGGGACGGCGCATATCCGAATACAGATGGTGCATTTGACGGGGAGAAAATCAGTCTGGAAGAGATGACAGAAAGATGCCGCGTTGTAACGGAGCTGCATGAAAAAACGGCACTCCTGGAACTGGTACGCCACGAGTGTATGACGGCGGATGGAAGCGTACAGAAGAGTGAATTTTCCGATGGAACATATGTTATTTGTGACTTTGCAGAGCAGATATATGAAATCGGATACGGGGCATAAAAGAAAAGCGCCACATGTAGATTTTGTTCTTATAAAAATACAAGATTTTGTGGTTTTCCTTGTATTTTTTCAAGTGCATATCTTGCGCGGAAAGCAGAGATTTGTTATATTATGCATGCGGAGGTGTTCATGCCCGGTGCAAAGAAGATGCCGGAGCGTGACGAAACAAAATAACACCAGAAAGGAACAAATCAAATGAGAGAATTTGAACAGTGGGATGGCTTTACCGGAAGACTCTGGAAAGAAGGCATTGACGTACGTGACTTTATTCAGAACAATTATACTCCATATGACGGAGATGAGAAATTCCTGGAGGGACCAACAGAGGCTACAGACCGTCTGTGGGGCAAATTACAGGAACTCCAGAAAGAAGAGCGTGCAAAAGGCGGCGTTCTGGATATGGAGACAGACGTTGTAAGCGGAATCACAGCTTACGGCGCAGCATATATCGATGACAGCATGAAAGATCTGGAGCAGGTAGTTGGTCTTCAGACAGACAAACCGCTGAAACGTGCATTTATGCCGTATGGTGGAATTAAAATGGCTGAGCAGTCCTGCGAGACTTATGGCTACAAACCAAGCGAGAAGCTTCATGAAATTTTCACTAAATATCACAAAACACATAACCAGGGTGTATTCGACATCTACACACCAGAGATGCTGAAAGCCCGTCATAATAAAATCCTGACCGGTCTGCCGGATACCTATGGCCGTGGCCGTATCGTAGGCGACTACCGTCGTGTTGCTCTGTACGGTATTGATTACCTGATCGAGCGCAAAAAAGCAGACTTCGCTGCAACAAATCGTCAGGGAATGCGTCGTGGTGACTTCCAGTTAAGAGAAGAGATCGCTGACCAGGTCAGAGCACTGCAGGATATGAAAGTTATGGCACAGTCCTATGGCTATGACATTTCCGAGCCGGCTAAGAACGCAAGAGAAGCTGTTCAGTGGCTGTACTTCGGATACCTTGCAGCTATCAAAACTCAGAACGGTGCTGCAATGAGCGTTGGCCGTGTATCTACTTTCCTTGATATCTACATCGAAAGAGATATTGAAAAAGGAATCCTGACTGAGAAAGAAGCTCAGGAGCTGATCGACCATCTGGTAATGAAATTCCGTATGGTTAAATTCGCAAGAATTCCGTCTTACAATCAGCTGTTCTCCGGTGACCCGGTATGGGCTACTCTGGAAGTTGCCGGTATGGGAATCGACGGACGTTCTATCGTTACAAAGAACGATTTCCGTTTCCTGCATACACTGGAAAACATGGGACCGTCCCCAGAGCCGAACCTTACTGTTCTGTACTCTGAGAATCTTCCGGAAGCTTTCAAGAAATATGCAGCTCATATTTCTGTACAGACAAGCTCTATCCAGTATGAGAACGATGATGTAATGCGTCCGGTATGGGGCGATGATTACTCCATCTGCTGCTGTGTATCTGCTACCGAGACCGGTAAGGAGATCCAGTTCTTCGGCGCTCGTGCAAACCTTGCAAAATGCCTTCTGTACGCTATCAACGGCGGTAAAGACGAGAAGACAAAACAGCAGGTTGCTCCGGAATATCAGCCGATCACTGCTGAGTATCTGGATTATGATGAGGTTATGAAGAAATACGACGTTATGATGGACTGGCTGGCTCATCTGTACGTTGGAACTCTGAACATGATCCATTACATGCATGACAAATACTACTATGAGGCAGCAGAGATGGCTCTGATCGACACCGATGTAAGACGTACCTTCGCAACCGGTATCGCAGGATTCTCTCACGTAGTAGACTCCTTAAGCGCAATCAAATACGCTAAAGTTAAAGTTATCCGTGACGAAGAAGGAATGGCTGTTGACTTCGAGACAACCGGCGACTTCCCAAGATACGGCAACGACGATGACAGAGCAGACGAGATCGCTGTATGGCTGCTTCGTACCTTCATGGACAAACTGAAATACTGCCATACCTATCGTGATTCCGAGCCGACTACCTCTATCCTTACCATTACTTCCAACGTTGTATATGGTAAAGCAACTGGTTCTCTGCCGGACGGAAGAAAAGCCGGTGAGCCTCTGTCTCCAGGAGCTAACCCGTCTTACGGCGCAGAGAAGAGCGGACTTCTTGCTTCCCTGAACTCTGTAGCAAAACTGCCGTATGAGGACGCTCTGGACGGAATCTCCAACACCCAGACCATCAACCCGGGCGCACTTGGCCATAACGACGAAGAGCGTACCGAGAACCTGGTACACGTTCTGGACGGATACTTCGAGCAGGGTGCACATCACCTGAACGTAAACGTATTCGGAACCGAAAAACTGATCGACGCAATGGAGCACCCGGAGAAACCGGAGTATGCAAACTTCACAATCCGTGTATCCGGCTATGCAGTTAAATTCATCGACCTGACAAAAGAGCAGCAGATGGACGTAATTGCACGTACCTGCCATGATCATATGTAATTTCTGAAAATGTTATTTCTAAAGCCCCCGCGGCCGCAGTAATGCGGCTGTGGGGGCTTTTTGTATATCGGTGCTTGAATTCCAGTAAAATCCACTTGATTTAGAGTACATAAAATGAGAAAATTTATCAGATGCAGAACGCTAATTGAAAAACTTTTATCAAGTAATTCATAGCGTAAGTTACGAGTTAATGTTATAATACCAAAGTTAGAGTTTCCTAACACAAGAAAAAATGGAGTTTTATTTATGAAAAAGAAAATTGTTGCAGCATTTTGTCTTGCCATGGTGATGACGGTCGGCGGATGTTCCGGTACGGGGACAGCAGCGCAGCCGGAGAGCAGCGGAAGTCAGACACAGCCGGCATCTGTTGCGGAGCCTTCGAGCAGTTCTGACGCTTCGGAAGAGAATTCCACGCAGGAATCCGCATCATCCACAGCTTCTTCCGATACCGCAGATGCATCGAGCAGTCGGGATATCTTTGCGATGGATACGTATATGACGGTGACTGCTTACGGTCCGAACGCGGAGATGGCCGTGGATCAGGCACAGCAAGAGATTGAACGGCTGGATGCGCTCCTTTCAACCGGTGCGGAGACGAGTGAGGTAGCGCAGATCAATGCGAACGGCGGCGGAACCTTGTCAGAAGATACCATCTATCTGCTGGAGCGTTCTCTGGATCTGTATGACAGTACGAACGGTGTTTTTGACATCGCAATCTACCCTCTCATGGACGCCTGGGGATTTACCACCGGAAACTATACGGTTCCTTCGGATGAGATGATTGAAAATCTTCTCCCGCTCACCGACGCGAACAATATTATCTACGATAAAGACGAATCGTCCATCAGCTTTGCAAAAGATGGTATGAAAATCGATTTCGGCGGAATCGCAAAGGGCTATACGTCCGGCAGAATCGCAGATATTTACCGGGAATGCGGTGTGACGAGCGGACTGATTAACCTCGGTGGAAATGTTCAGGTTGTCGGTACAAAAACGGACGGCAGCAAATGGCGCGTCGCAGTGCAGAGTCCGGAAACAGAGGACGATTACCTCGGCATTCTCTCGACTGCAGACCGTGCCGTCATTACCTCCGGAGGCTACGAACGGTATTTTGAACAGGACGGCGTGAAATATCATCACATCATCGACCCATCGACCGGTCATCCGGCAAATAACGGTCTGGTGTCGGTGACGATCGTAAGTGCTGACGGAACACTGGCGGATGGCCTTTCTACTTCTCTTTTCATCATGGGAAAGGACAAGGCAGCCGAATACTGGCGTGCACACAGCGATGAATTTGACACCATTCTGGAGGATGAGGACGGCGTTCTGTATGTAACCGAAGGAATTGCTGACGATTTCACATCCGATCACGAGACAAACATTATCAGGAAAGACGGTGATACATAACCATGGGAAAATGGAAAAAACTGACAGCATTTGCACCGGCTCTCGCGGCAGTTATCGTAGCAGCCTGCGCCGGTATTTCGCTGAACGGCTATACTGCACCGGTTTACGCCGTAGAGCAGCCGGAGGCACTGGTGACACCGGAGCCGGAACAGGATACTGATGCAGCGGAAAAGAAAGATGATACAAAAAAGAAGGACGATACCAAAAAGACAACCGATACCGAAGCAGAACTTGTCGCAGCCGTCGGTTCCGGCAGCTTTGAGCTGGCGGACGGAACGTACGAAGGAAGCGGAACAGGTTTTGGCGGTACGATTACAGTCTCTGTCGTATTGAAAGACAAAACGATTCAGTCGATCTCGATTGTAAGCGCTCCCGGCGAGGACGCAGCTTTCCTGAACCGTGCGAAGGGAGTTATCGACCGTATCATCGCATCCCAGAGTGTGGATGTGGACACGGTTTCCGGTGCAACTTTCAGTTCAAAAGGTATCCTTGCAGCCGTGAAAAATGCACTGACCGGTCAGGAGGACACTTCAGAACCGGCATCCGCATCAGGAGCGGCAGGCGGCGGAGCCTCTGCCGGCGGAACCGTTACAGTATCTAAAATCGAAGAACCGGCTGCCTACCGGGATGGAACGTATTACGGAACCGGAACAGGATTTGGCGGCACAATGAAAGTCTGCGTTGTTGTCAGCGGCGGAAAAATTGCTTCGATTGATATTGTGGAAAACAGCGATACGCCAAGCTACCTTTCCAGTGCTTTCTCTCTGATTTCGACGATTATCTCAACACAGAGTACGAATGTGGATACGGTCTCCGGCGCGACATACAGCTCCCGCGGTATTATTGAAGCTGTGCGGAGTGCCTTAAGTCAGGCGGCAGTGAACGGGTCTTCCAGTACAAACCGAGGAAGCCAGGGCAATACAAACAACGGAAACAACAGTCAGAATAACGGCCAGAACAATAACAACTCGTCTGCATCCAAGGGAAGTTTTCCTTATCAGGACGGAATTTATTACGGAACGGCCGCCGGTTTCCAGGGAGACATCAAAGTGGCGGTAGCCCTGCAGGATCAGACGATCAAAGCGGTACTGATTCTGGAAAACGAAGATGACGAGACATTCTTCAACCGTGCCAAAGTCGTAGCGGACCGCATCGTAGACGGACAGAAAACCGATGTAGATCTCGTATCCGGCGCAACGTACAGCTCCCGCGGCATCCAGAACGCAGTAAAACAGGCGCTGGAAAATGCGAAGAAAGCAACAAACGGCGAGACCGTTCCGGATAACGGAACGAGCAGCGGCGGAACCACAACGATTCCGGAAGGAAAATTCCCATACGAGGAAGGCATTTACTACGGAACCGGCGAGGGCTATCTGGGAGACATTACAACGGCAGTTGTCATTCAGGATGAGACGATCAAGGCAATTCTCGTGACCGAGAGTGAAGACGACGAAGCATTCTTAAAACGCGCAAAACAGACAGCAAAGGACGTTGTGAAAAACCAGACACTGGAAGTCGACACCGTATCCGGCGCAACCTACAGCTCCAGGGGAATTCTTGCGGCAATCGAGGAAGCTTTAAAAGAGGCAGAACGCGTAACTGAGGAAAAGAAAAATCCAACCCCGACGCCAACGGTAACTCCGACACCGACGGAAACACCAACCCCGACCGAAACCCCGGAGCCAACTGAGATGCCAACACCAACCCCGACGGAAACTCCGGAACAAAAGCTCTATCAGGACGGCGAATACACAGCGATTGCCGTCTGCGAGCCGGATGAAGATGAAGATTTTACCGCTTATCAGCTTTCCGTGACGGTAACAATTGAAAACGATAAAATCGTAGCGTTAAGCAACATCACCGGTGACGGAGACAGTCAGAATGCCTCCTACATCCGCCGCGCATCCGAAGGAACCTCCAAAATCAAAGGCGTTTCCGCTCAGATTCTGGAAACCGGAACGCTTGAAAACATCGACACCGTTTCCCGTGCAACCTGCTCCTCAAAAGCCATTCTTGAGGCATGCCGGAATGCGCTGGATGCTGCGAAAGTAACGCAATAAAGGGGAAAACAGATGAGACAATTGATTGTTCGTTTTTTGAATGTCGCTGTCATTGCTGCTGTTCTGATCGGCTACAATACCGTACTCGACAAAAGAGACAAAGAAGATCAGATCGCGCGGCTCTCGGCAGAGCTTGAGACGACCCAGCTTCAGAAGGAAAACCTGCAGGCCGCAGCAGCTACATCCAACACGGCAGATACGGCCGCAAGTGAAGCAGCAGAAGCAGAAGGGCAGTACGTGGACGGTACGTATGACGGTGAAGCTGACGGCTTCGGCGGCACCATTGCAGTTGAAGTAACCGTAGAGGGCGGCCAGATTACCGATCTTGCCATCACATCCGCCGACGGCGAGGACAGTGCGTATCTGTCAAACGCGGAGGCGATCATTCCAAAGATTATTGAGGCACAGTCCGCCGATGTTGATACGATCAGCGGAGCAACATTCAGCTCCACCGGTATCAGAAATGCGGCGCAGGAAGCAATAGAAAAGGCGGAGAAATAACATGAAAAATTTAGATCTATCCACATTACCGGCAAAGAAGAGAAAACAGATCGTTTCCTGCCTGCGTGCCGGAATCCAGCTTTTATATTTCCTGTTTCTTCCGTCAGTATTTACCGCTGCATTTAACGGAGTGAAATACATTTTTACGCAGCTTGGACAGGGTGAAAAAATTGAGATGACCGCGTTTGTGTCGGCTCTGCTCCTTGTCTGTGCATTTACGATTGTTTTCGGCAGATTTTTCTGCGGTTTTGCATGCGCTTTTGGAAGTCTGGGGGATGCAATGCACGCAATTTATGGTATAATCTGTAAGAAACGTAAAAAGAAGCCCAGATGCATGAAACCGGAGCTGGCAAAAAAACTGGTACTGATCAAATACGGCATTCTGCTTCTGATTGCTCTTTGCTGCTTTGCAGGAGTTTATCAGAAAGCAAGAGGAACAAGCCCGTGGGATGTTTTTTCCATGCTGCATGCGGGAAATTTCCGACTTTCCTCTTATATTCCAGGCATTGTTCTTCTGGTGCTGATCCTGGTCGGCATGTTCTTTGAGGAGCGCTTTTTCTGCCGTTTCCTATGCCCAATGGGAGCTGTCTTTTCTCTGCTTCCGATCCTGCCGTTCTTTACTCTGCACCGGAAACGCGAAAACTGCATCCGCGGCTGCAGCGCCTGCACGAGACAGTGCCCGTCAGCAGTGGAACTGCCATCCGATGGATCCGTGGAAATCTCCGGCGACTGTTTCCAGTGCCAGAAATGTATTGATACGTGTCCAAAAGGCAATATCCGCTGCGGGGTAAAGGAACTTCACGGAAATGAAATCCTCTTTACGCTGTTTCGTGCTGTATTTCTGCTGACACTGCTGTTATGGGCTGGCATCTGATTCAGAATAAGGAAAACTATATGAAGAAAAAAGATCTGATTCTGGCAGGCGCCGTTCTGCTCCTGGCTGGAATCCTTGCCCTGGCGCTTCGGCTGCCGAAAACGGAAAATGGAAATACCATGAAAGTCACGGTGGACGGCGAGGTCTACGGAACGTATTCACTCGCAGAAAATCAGACCGTGAAAATTCAGACGGGTCACGGAACGAATGTCCTGGTGATTGAAAACGGAAGTGCCCATATGGAAGAAGCTGACTGCCCGGACGGCTACTGCAAAAGACAGGGTACGATTTCCCGGGTAAATGAGACGATCGTGTGCCTGCCGCATAAGCTGGTTGCGGAGGTAGAAAGTGACGGATCCACAACGGATGACGCCGACGATGCGCCGGATGTGATTGTAAAATAATACCAGCTTAGAAGAAAGGAATTGGAATTTATGAGAGACAGCCGCACTGCAAGCAGAAAAATTGCCTTATGCGCCATGTTGATGGCACTTGCCATGATTTTCAGTTACGTGGAGGTACTGATCCCGATCAACCTCGGCGTTCCCGGCATTAAACTTGGTATTGCCAATCTGGTTGTCGTTGTCGGTCTCTTTTTCCTTCCGGCCGGGGAAGTCCTGATGATTTCCGTTGCCCGCATTCTTCTGATGGGCTATCTGTTTGGAAATGGAATGTCCATTCTTTACAGTCTTGCCGGCGGACTCCTGAGTTTTCTTGTGATGTTCTTACTGAAACATATCAAAGGATTCAGTATCACCGGCGTAAGTATTGCCGGCGGCGTGACGCACAATGTCGCGCAGATCTGCGTGGCGGCTCTCGTTGTACAGAACCGCAAACTGTTCTATTATTTACCGGCACTTCTCGTAGCCGGTGTCATTACCGGAATGCTGATCGGAATCCTTTCTGACCGCATTCTTTCGGCAGTAAAACGCGAAGGACGGAAGAGTTCTTCGCGGTAGGTACTGCACATCTAGTACCATTTATCTGTGCGGAGACAGAAATCGTTCCGCAAATTTCAAAGAAACATACAAATTAATAATAAAAAATCTCAATAAACAGTATCTGTACGCTTTTGAGAAAAATACTCAGTTAAGAGTTAGACAAAACAATCTAAAATTAGTAAAATGTTTTATGGTTAGTTAAAACGATTATTAATTAGTATAAACTAATATAATAATAAATAACAGTTTTGCCCCTGTTTTTCCTGCAAAACTGTGGAAAAGGAAAAAGGAGGAAGTTATGATCAAAAGAAAAGAACTTCAGAAAAAATCATTAGCAGCCGTAATGGCAGCTTCCATGACCATGAGCCTGCTCCCGGGAACCGTACTGGCGGATTCCACAAGCGGCGTGCTGGCAGATGGTACTTATGAGTCTACCGCTCATGTTACCAGAACAGCAGAAGACGATGAGGATGAGAATGCATGGGATGAATATGACGTTAATGTCAAAATCACAGTTGCAGACGGCAAATTTTCTGACATTGCAGTAACGCCTGGCTCTGGATACAATACAGAGAATGCCACATATTTCAAAAAAGCAGCTACAAACAGCAAAGGATTCAAAACGAAACTTCTTGGAAAAGATGCAACGATTGAAAACATTGAAGGATGGGATATTGTATCGGGTGCAACCAGAACTTCGAATGCAGTAAAAACCGCGGCTCTTGCAGCAACCCAAAAAGCAACCCCGACTCCAGAAGCAGTAGACACCACAGCACTTGAAAAAGCAATCGCAGATGCCGAAGCATTAAAGGAAGCTGACTACACCGCAGACTCCTGGAAAGCTGTCCAGACTGCTCTTACCGCAGCAAAATCTGCTCTTTCTGCAAAAGAATCCCAGAGCGCTGTTGATACCGCGAAAGATGCGCTGAATACTGCAGTAAAAGGCCTTGTTAAAGCACCGACTCCGACGGCGACCCCGACAGCAACGCCAACCGCAACCCCAACGGCGACCCCGACCGAGACTCCAACTGAGCAGGTGGCTTACGTTCTGATGAACATTCCGTATGATGAATTTTATGCTGCAGATGTAAACAACTCTGTTCCAGTGGATGTATTTTCTTCCGCAACGAAGAGCAAAACAAGAACAGCCACTCTTGCCGGTGGTTCTTATCATACCAATGCAGATGGAAGTGCAATCAATGGAATTACCTTCCCGGTTAAAGTAACAGGAGTGGATCTTTCCAAATTTAAGAAAGTAACAGATTCTGACTCTGTAAGTATTACAGTAACAAACCGTGGTCAGACATCTACACAGACATACACTGGAAAAGACGCCTTATTTGAAAACTCAGACTATGCATATTATGTATTAAGCGAAGTACCTTCTTACTACAAAGAAGCAACGGTAAATGCAGATGGCTCTCTTTCTTTTGGAAAAACAGTTGGAACTGCAATTGAACTGACCAATGTATCTCCGGAATTTATGACTGAATCAAAATATGGAGATTATCAGCTGGATCTCGACGGACTGGAGAACACGATTGATGTTGGAACCGATCAGATCTATGGTGTTATTGTCAGCACGAAAGAAGGCAATGACTATGGTATGCGTCATGTGGAAAATATCTGGCGCGGAACAGAGCTGGCATGGTCAACTGGATTTACAACACAGGTACATGGATGCCTGACTTCTTCTGCACATTACAAGAGCATGATGGGACAGCATATCAATAAGGTTACTTATTATACCAGCAAAGGAATCTACACGATTCCAGTGAATGATATTTTTGTTCCAACAAAATTTGAGGCAAGTGTATCCGTAGAAGACGCTTCTCTTTCCGCTGGAAAGACAACGATGACCGTAACCGGACTTCCGGCTGATTATGATGCAGAATATTCCGTAGATGGTCTGGATGGATTTGCAGTAGACGGAAATACCATTTCTTATTCCGCAAATGCGAAAAAAGGAATGTATACTCTGACGATTCATGATAAAAAAGGTGTTTATGCAGATCTGACACAGAGCTTTACTCTGTATACAGATGCAATGCCGGCTGCTTACAACGAAAAAGGAAGTGCTCCGGCGCTTGTAAAAGCAGAGAATGCATCAGAAGATGACTTTGCTGATTATATCAAGAACATCACTTCGGTAAAAGTAAATGGAAAAGAATATGCAGCAACTGGAAAACGGAAAACAATTCTGATCAAAGAAGACGGTACGCTTGATCTGACAGCTGCCGCTTTTGCAGAAGGAAATAAATTTGAAATCGAAGTAACTGCAACAGGTTACAAGACGCTTTCCTTTACTTATGAGAAGAAAGAAACAACATATAAATATGTATATGCAGGTCTTACCTGGGCTGAATATTGGGCAGCAGAAGGAGTTCAGGCGGCAGGAAGCGACGCTGGTTCGGATGAAACTGACAGTCGCGAAGAAAGTGATAAAGGCGCTTTTGATGTTGTAACCCGTGCGACTACAAACCATGGACTGCACAGAGGAAGCTTCCAGTGCGCAGCGACTATCTACATGAAAGATGGCACAACCTATGATGTAGCATATTATACCGCAGCAACCACGGCAGTTCTGACCAACGGCGAGACCGTAACTTACGATAAGAGCCAGATTGATCATTATGAAGTAAAAGGTCTGAAATATGTGCCTGTAAAAGTTTCGGAAGATGATTACGAAGATTTCTGCAAAAAGTATGTTGTGGTAGAAAACGGCGGAACACTTTCCGGTGGATTTTCTGAAAATAAACTGCAGAGCTATACAGGCCTGGTTGCAGATGTAACAGAAAACACAAACGGTCTGAAGATAGCAGTGAAAAATGCAGATGGAAGCTTCTCCTTCTCTGCAAGAACAACAGGAAGTGAATCCGGAATCAAAGATCAGGCGCTGAAGACAGCTCCGGATGCTGAGACCGTAGGACTGACCGTGAAAGAAGCCAATGGTTCTTATGGAGAATTCCTTCGCGTAGATTTAACGGGAGATTACGGCGATCTGGCTGCTAATCTGCAGACCGTAACCTGGACTTATTACGGTGATGATTCCACTTATACGAATGCAAAAGCAACGTATGGAACAAAATTCGCAGCAGATAACTGGATGCATAAAGTAATGGGAATCCAGCTTGGCCTTACCGATTCCCTGCGCTGCACTTTACCGGAGGGAACGGATGGAACCGGTTATTGGAAGATTACGATTCATGCACTTGGCTATGCAGATGCTTCCTACACTTTTGAAGCAACCAAAGCGAATATTGTAGGAACTGATCCGGTAGAGAGCACAGCAGCACTGGAAGAGGCAATTGCAAAGGCAGATGCACTGAATAAAGATCTTTACACGGAAACTTCCTGGAATAATATGCAGACAGAACTGGCAGAAGCAAAAGAAGCATTGGAGAAAAAACAGAGCCAGGGAACCGTAGACGAAGCAACAGAGCATCTGAATGCAGCAATCGAAGCACTTCAGTCCCAGTATGTATTAATGAACATTCCGTATGCTGAGTTCTATCAGGCAGAGGTTCATAACGATATTCCAGTAGATGCATTTACTTCCGCAACCAAGAACAAAACAAGAACAGCCTCCCTTTCTGGCGGATCTTACCATGTGAATGCAGACGGAAGCGATATTACAGGTATCACCTTCCCAGTAAAAGTAACAGAGGGTATGGATCTGAGCAAATACACGAAAGTGACAGATGAGGATTCTGTAGAAATCACCGTTACCAACCGTGGACAGACATCCACCACAACGTATACCGGAAAAGATGCACTGTATGAGAATGCAAGCTATGCATATTACACTTTACATGAGGTTCCGTCTTATTACAAAGAAGCATCTGTAGATGCAGACGGCAATGTAACCTTTGGTGCTGTTCAGGGAACCGAGACAGCAAAGCTGGAAAATGTAACGGCAGAGCTCTCCACTAACAGCAAATACGGTGATTATCAGCTGGATCTGGATGGTCTTACTGATACCATCAAAGCAGGCGAAGATACCGTATATGGTGTTGTTGTCAGCACAAAAGAGGGCAACGATTACGGAATGCGTCATCTGGAGAATATCTGGAGAGTGTCTAAGCTGGCATGGAGCACTGGATTTACCACAAGCGTTCATAATTGCCCGACTTCTTCTGAACATTACAAGAGTATGATGGGACAGACCATCAACAAAATTACCTATTACACCAGCAAGGGAATTTACGAAGTCGACGCAGATGTATATGTACCGGTTAAGTTTGCATATGAATTTTCTGTAGAGAATGCGTCTGTCACATCTGGAAATGCTTCTGTTAAACTGGAAGGCCTGCCGGATGATTACGATGCTGTCTATACAGTAGAAGGTCTGACGGGAACCGTGTCCGGTGATACTCTGTACTTCAAGAATGCAGAGAAAGGTTCTTATACATTGACTGTCAGCGATAAGAATGGTAAATATGCAGATCTTTCCGCAGACTTTATCCTTTACACGGAAGAGATGCCGGCAGCATTTAACGAAGATACGACAACACCGGGTCTGCTTAAGAAAGGGGATGCAACAGATGAAGAGTTTGCAGATTATCTGAAGAACATTACCTCTGTTACTGTAAATGGAAAAGCATATGCAGCAAGCGGAAGAGGAGCTGTTGTACTGTTCAATGAGGATGGTTCCTTAAAGACAGATGCAGCACCGTTCGCAGAGGGCGATTCCTTTGAAATTACAGTTTCTTCACTGGGATATCAGGATCTTAGCTTCACCTGGAAGAAATCAGCAGAAGAGCCGACTCCTACTCCTACAGAGACCCCAACCGTAACCCCGACCGAGACTCCGACGGTTACCCCAACTGAGACTCCGACGGTTACACCTACAACAGCACCAACCACAACCCCGACGACTGCTCCTACCACAATACCTACGACGCAGCCGACGAAGACCCCGACAAGCACCCCGAAAGCAACATCTACTCCGCTTGCAAGTAATAAAGTATCCAATACCTCTACTTCCAAGAAGAGTGATAATGCAAAGACCGGTGATGCTACCAACATCTGGGGATGGGTAAGCATGGCAGTTGCATCTCTTGGCGCTGGCGGACTTGGATTCAAACTCCGCGGCAGAAAGAAAAAAGACGACGAAGAGTAATTCAGAACAAAATGACTGAGAAATTCTTCTGACATAAGAAATCACAGAAACCTCTGTTCCAGCTTTTCTGGCGGAGGTTTCTGACGTTTCGAGGAGTAAAAAAAGTGATTCTTTTCTTTTTGTAAAAAACAAAAAATTAAGTGTTCACACAACGCCCAATTCATGCGATAATAATACTGTATTTTTTGCACATGCAGCATAATGGAGGTGACTGAAAAAATATGACAGCAAAACTGTTGGAAAAACATATTACCGATACGATTCGGGAATGGCAGGTGAAGATCGGCTATGAGGGCGGTACGATGAAGCTCTACTACCCGGTGGAGTCCCTGCGCCGTTCCCTCTCTTTAGACGAAACAGAAGACCTGGATGCGGCACTTGCCGCGTTCTGTAAGGAAGTACAGCCGCGTCTTGGAACACTTGCGATTTCAGCGGTCAAGGACCGCTACTGCATGGAAATCCCGGAGGAGGGATGTTCTTATATCGAGCGGAAAATTCCTGTTCCGGAGCTCCTGCAGAACCTTCTGCAGGTGATCACAACGCCTGGAAACACAATGGAACAGGTTCGAAACTGCTTTTCTTCCTATGCAGAGAAAATGCATACTACCGTGGAAGAAAACGCATCCGAGGAGCATGAGATGGGCCATGTATTTTCTTTTTCAGACCCGTCTGTGGATGAATACTGTTACTGCGTCGAAGAAAATGAATTCGGCCTGACGTATCACCGTTTTTCACGGGAAGATTACGAGGCTTTATAAATAAAAGGAGGATATACACCATGGAATTTACAAAACTGCTGGAAGAAAGAAGAAGCATCCGCGCGTTTGATCCGGAGAAACACGTAACTGCAGAGCAGATCCAGGAGATCGTACAGGCAGCGATTCAGGCACCATCCTGGAAAAACTCACAGACAACACGGTACTATGCTCTTGTAACACCGGAGAAAGTGGAAGAATTTTCCGCAAAATGCCTTCCAGAATTCAATCAGAAGAGTTCAAAGGGAGCCGCACTTGTCGTAACAGCATTCGTAAAAGACCGCTCCGGATTTACGCAGGACGGCACACCAGACAACGAAGTTGGAAACGGCTGGGGCTATTACGATCTCGGCCTGCACGACGAAAACCTGATCCTGCGCGCAAGAGAACTTGGCCTTGATACTCTGATTATGGGAATCCGTGATGAGAAAGCTATCCGTGAAGCCCTCTCCATTCCGGAGAATGAGCTCCTTGGTGCTGTCATTGCTGTCGGCTACCGTGCCATCAACCCGGACAAGCCGAAACGTAAAACCGTGGACGATATCTTAAAACTGTTCTAAATCCGGCGCATCCGTGTGAAGACGTGCGCGGTACTTTCCAGGTGGGAATCCAAAGAACCGGGAAAACTGCTTGCTGAACGCATAGACATCGCCATATCCGACAAGAACGGCAATTTCCTTCATCGGTACGCCGCCCTCGAGAAGAATACGGGCCTGCTCCATTTTCTTCCTGGTGCGGTACCGTGCAGGAGAGACGCCGGTCTGTTTTTTAAATACTTTTCGAAACGTCTCATAACCGATCTGGAGTGACCGGGCAAGCTCTTCGAGAGAAATTTCTTCATCAAGATTCTGCGAGAGCATATCGCAGGCGGCCTCGATCGGATCCCGCTGCAGATTCACCCGGTGCGCATGGTAGCCGTACATTCGCAGAATCTCTTTTTCCATCTCCGGAATCCGCAAAGGCAGCAGACTGTCCGGTGTGGCCTTTAACGACTGCAGAATCTTCTGATACCGCTCGAGATCGCCGGGAAGCAGCTCTGCCTTTAACACCGGCTCCCGGTTCAGAACCGAAAGCGGGCAGAAAGAATCAAAAAACGGTTTCCCAATCGAGATAAAAAATTCCAGCCATTTCCCATCGGGGTCTACGCGTGTGGAATGCGGCACACCCGGCAGACGCTGGACCAGACTTCCCGCCTGCAGCGGATAGGAGGTGCCGTCCTCGGCAATATATTCCCCGCTCCCGCGCAGCAGCACGAAACAGCTGTAATACTCGTTCGAAAAATGATACTGCGAGCGGTCCGCCGTCTCTTTCCGCATAAAACCGCACGCCAGAATCCCGTTCTTCATTTCATTTCCAATACAGCGATAGATAACATCGCTCTTTTCTATTTTTGCAAGCAAATATTCCGGTATCATACGACTTCTCCTTTGCTTTCCCATTTTGGATAAAAGAAACACCAGATCAACTATTTCTCATCCACGTGCAGTATTTTATACTGAATCATAAGATAACTGCATGAATCTTCTGAAAATCCACAGATGTATTATATCACAGGAAAGCAAAAAAGGAACACCAATCTGGATAAAAAGAAGAGAGACAGTCGGAAAATGCGAAAGCAAAGGCAAGGAGGATTTCAAGAACATGAGACAGACAAGAGACTGGGAAAATCAGTATATAACGCAGAAAAATCGTTATCCGATGCATACGCCGTACGGTGCGTATGAGACGGTAGAGCAGGCGCTCGCCGGAAATCGGAACGCGTCCTGCTTTGTAATGGATCTGAACGGAGACTGGAAATTCAAAATGTATCCGTCACCGGAAGCGGTGGAAGCATTTTATGAAGAGAATTTCGATCACGCAGCGTGGGACACGATTCCGGTGCCGTCCAACTGGGAACTGCAGGGATATGGAAAGCCGGTTTACACCAATATGCTGTATCCGTTCAAACGGGAGGCAAACGGTGAAGCATTTGAGATCGAGATTACCGAAGGCACCTACGAGCTGAATGCGCCGTACGTGCCGGAGAAAAATCTGACTGGCTGCTATTTCAGAACCTTCGAGGTTCCAGCAGACTATATCGGCCGACAGCTTCTCATCGATTTCGGCGGTGTGGAGTCCTGCTTCTATCTCTGGGTCAACGGAAAGCAGGTGGGGTATTCCCAGGACAGCAAAGTGAACGCGGAATTTGACATCACCGAATATGTGCAGGAGGGAACGAACACCCTCGCCGTACAGGTAATGCGCTACTGTGACGGTACTTACCTGGAAGATCAGGATTACTGGCATTTGTCCGGTATCTACCGCGATGTCCGCCTCGTATCGAAACCGGTGCAGCACATCCTGGACTACAAAGCAGAGACGCTGTTCACACACCCGGATTACACGAAAGCTACTCTCTCTGTCACGATCTGGCCGGACAACTCCAAACCGCTGTACGGCGAGTATCATGCCAAAGTGACGCTGTATGATGCAGAACAGAACAAAGTAACTGAGATGGCTTCGAGACCGTTTTCTGAGTGCGGCTTCTATCTGATGCCGAAATTCATCGCAACCGTTACTGCTCCGGTAGAGAACCCGGCACTCTGGACTGCAGAGACTCCGACACTTTACACCCTCGTTGTCGAGCTGCAGAACAAAGAGAATGAGACGGTTGATATCGAGAGCTGCAAGGTCGGCTTCCGTCAGGTGGAAATCAACAGCCGCGGTGTTCTGACCCTGAATGGCAAACGCCTTGTGATCCGAGGTGTTGACCGCCACGATTTTTGCGCCGAGACGGGACGTACCGTTTCTGAGGAGCAGATGCGAAAAGAAATTGCTGTGATGAAACGCCTGAATTTCAACGCTGTTCGTACCAGCCATTATCCGAATTCCGTGAAATGGTATGATCTGTGTGACGAGCTCGGCATTTACCTTGTCGACGAGGCAAATCTTGAGACGCACGGTTACGGCGGACAGCTCAGTGCATCCGCTGAGTGGACAGCCGCTTATCTGGAGCGTGCAACCCGTATGGTACTGCGTGATAAAAACCATCCTTCCATCGTCTTGTGGTCCCTTGGAAATGAATCCGGTGCCGGGGCGAATCATGCCGCGATGCACGGCTGGATCCGCGAATACGACAAAACAAGATACGTTCAGTATGAGTCCGGCAACCCGAAGAATAATATTTCCGACGTTATCTGCCCAATGTATCCGACGATGAGCTGGCTTGAGGATGTGATGGCAGACGATTCCGATCTCCGCCCGTTCATCATGTGCGAATATGCGTATGCAAAGAGCAACAGCAACGGAAACTTCAAGGAGTTCTGGGACTATGTCAATAAATACCCGCGTTTCCAGGGCGGCTTTATCTGGGATTTCGCGGACAAGGCGATTGCGATCCACGAGGAGGACGGAAATATCAAATACGGCTACGGCGGAGCGTTCGGAGAGGATGTGACCGATCCGGTTCCGGATATGTGTCTGAATGGTGTTGTCTTTGCCGATCTTTCCTATAAACCGGGCGCCTATGAGGTGAGAAACGGCCAGTCCCCGGTTACGATTGAGCAGGTGAAAAATCCATATACCGGCGAAACTATATGGGTGCTGGCAAACCGCTACCATACCCTTGATCTTTCTCATCTGCAGGTGCGTTATGAAATTGTGCAGAACGGCGAAACGCTTGCCAAAGGCAGCTATCCAACATTTTACACGGCAGCCGGAACAACAGAGACGCTTCCGCTTCCGGAGCTTCCGGAACAACTGCATGGCGAGGCGTATGTAAATTATTACGTTGAGCTTGCCCAAGATACCTTCTATGCACCGGCGGGAACAGAACTATACCGCCGTCAGATTCCGGTTACTTCAGGTGTTTATCTGGCAGACGAGAAAACGATTGTCGGGAAACCACTGACCGTATCGGAGGATGAAAATCAGGTTCGCATCACCGGCGAAGAGACCGAAATTATCTTTGATAAAAAGACAGGAGAATTTACCAGATATCAGGCAAAGAGCGTTTCTTTTATGACCGGAGGAAAAGATGAGTTTTACCGTGCTCCAACCGGTATTGATGAAGGAACCCATGAAAGTGATTACGATGATATCTGGCGCGCGGAAGGTCTGGATCGTCTGAAAAAGGAAGTACAGTCAGTATCGGCTGTCAGTGCCGAAAATCAGGTGCTTCTTGAAGTGCAGGCTTTCTATACTGCGGAGCCGGACAACGCAGTACTCTTTACCGCTCATACTCTGTATCGCATCGGCAGTGAGGGAATGGAGCTGAAAAACGAAGTAACAAACAACAGCGGTCTTGAGACCATCGCAAGAGTCGGACAGTCGTTCCGCCTCCCTGCAGCGTTTGATACGCTCACCTGGTATGGAAAAGGTCCCTGGGAGACGTATGCAGACCGAAAAGACGCAGCACTGATTGGACTTTATACATCTTCTGTAGCAGAACAGCACGTTCCGTTTGCAGTACCGTGCGAATGCGGTGGCCATGAGGACACGCGGTTTGCCGCTCTTTCGGATGGAACACATACCGTTCAGATTGTGGGCAGTGATGATTTCCATTTCAGTGCACTTCCTTATTCTATAGCAGAATATCGAAAAGCCACATATGAGGAAGAACTTCCGGAGCAGACAACAGGAACCTGGCTGATCCTGGATGCAGCGCACGCAGGCCTTGGCGGAGATACCGGCTGGACGAAAAATATTCACCCGGAATATCGTGTATGCAAGGGAAGATACAGCTATACGTTCCGTTTCCATTTCGCATAAAAGAAAAAATCGGCCAACTGCCTATTGGATTCTTACAGAACAAATTACAGATTTCTCGTGAATGCTGTATATGATGAAATGAAGAAAGCTATGAGGAAGCAGGATATTTGCCTGCTTTTTCATAGCTTTTTAAGTTAATCTCAAATTTAGCAAAAAATAGTTTAAATTAAGTTGGCAGTTATTTGCTATCATATTAACGTAATCTTAGATGTTAATAACGTCATAGAGGAACTAATAGATAAGTGACAGAAAGCAGGAAAGAACGTGGGACGAAGAAAGAAGGTCCGTCTGGAACAGATTGCAGAGGCAGTGGGATCAAGTGTTGAACTGTATCAAACGCATTAAATGACAGGAAAGGGGGTGGTGAAGAGCTTCGCAGCCGGATTAAGGAAACATAAAACGAATCGAAGGAGACACGCATCCGAAAGGAATTCGAATCGTGGAAGGCAGGGTGATCCAGGGAAACACGGTAAAAGGAAATAGAAATTGAGACAGGTGAAGAAAATGGGAAATGTAAAATTAAAAGACATACCCGAGGCATTGAATGTGAGTACAGTTACTGTCTCGAATGCATTTGCAGGAAGAAAAGGGGTAAGTGAAGAAGTCAGGAGCCAGGTGGTAGCAAAAGCTAAAGAACTTGGGTATGATCTGAAAAAATATACGAATAAAAGGCAGGGGTTTACGATCGGTGTGATTGTATCAGAACAATGCCTGGAACTTGGAGTTTCTTTTTACTGGAGCATGTATCAGAAAGTCGCGTATGCTGCATCGAAAAGTCAAAGCGTGACAATGCTTGAGGCATTGGGACAGGAAAATGAAGAAAAAGGGTTAAATATTAAAAAGTATTGTATAAGATATGCGATATGATACAGGTTATATCAAATTAGAGCATAACTTAAGATTAAACTTTAGTATACTTATTAAGCTTAAATTAATCGCATAAAAACGTGATAAAGCCATTTGCAATAAAGGAAAAATCCACAAAACTCAATTCGTAAAACTGTGCATGGTGTAGAAAATAAGAAAATATAGAACTTAATATTGAGAATAAACGAAGTTAATGATAGAATTAAATCAGCTTAAAAAGTAACAAAATAGGAGAAAAAACATGAAATGTAAAGTTGCAAGTAAAGTGATCGCAGCCTCAATGGCAGTAGCAATGGTTATAACAATGGCTGGATGTGGAAGTAGCGGGAAAAAGGTTGAAGCAACAAAGATTGATGTGACTTTTGACCAGATCGAGTTCAGAAAGGATTACACAGATATTAAAGCAGACCTGAAGTTCCTTACTCATAAGACAGACGTCGTGGATACAAAGTTCAAAGAGTATGTAGAAGAGTTCCAGAAACTATACCCGAATGTAAACTTCAAATATGGAAATCAGACATTTGGAATCCCATCCATGGCGAATGTACAGGGAATTGTTTACAACTGTTACTTGTATTTCCATCAAATGGAAGGCACGAAAAAGCCAGTAAAATGTATCTGAAATATGTCTCATTTGTCGTTTAACTCATATAATTGGAGAAAATGCAGATGCGAAAAAGAACAGATAACTGGTGAAAAACAGACTGGAGGAAAAACAAATGAAAGATGTAAGTTTAAAAAGACTGAAAGATTGCATGAAAAGAGCTGAAGAAGGAGAAGAACTTACGATTGGATTTTTAGGTGGATCGATCACACAGGGAAGTCTTGCGACAACAATGGAGAATACGTATGCTTATCGTGTGTTTACGTGGTGGAAGCAGACGTTCCCAAAAGCAAACGTTCATTATGTGAATGGAGGAATCGGCGGAACAACTTCTCATTACGGAGTTTCCAGAGCAGTGACAGATGTATTAATGTATCAACCAGATTTTGTAGTTGTTGATTTTAGTGTAAATGATGAGGCAGACATATTTTTCCAGGAAACGTATGAAGGAGTTGTCAGAAAACTGTTAAGCTGGGATTCAAAACCGGCAGTGGTTCTTTTGAATAATGTTTTTTATGATACTGGTCTGAATGCGCAGGAATATCATAACGAAGTTGGAAACTGGTATCAGGTGCCACATGTGAGTGTAAGAGATACGATTTATCAGCGAATGAAGGCTGGTGAATATATAAGGGAAGAACTTACACCAGATGGACTTCATCCAAATGATAAAGGACACAAACTTGTTGCAGAAGAAATTGAAAAATTCCTTGAAAGCGTGAAAGCAGAATTAGAAGTTGAGGAAAAAGAACCTGTTTTTCCGAAGGCAATGACGGAGAATGCATATGAGAATGCAAAACGCCTGACAATCCGTGAAATTTCACCAAAGCTTTGCGGATTTCATGCAGATACGGAAGAGAAAACAGGACATCTTGATCATTTTAAAAATGGATGGATCGGGAAAAAAGCCGGGGATTCTATTCATTTTGAGGTGACTGCTTCCTGCATTGCAGTGCAGTATAGAAAAACAATACAGCTTCCTGCAGCAAGAGCAGAGCTTGTGTTAGATGGTGATAAAGAAAGATCTATCCTTTTGGATGGGAATTTCGATGAGGACTGGGGAGATTGTTTGTACCTTGAGAAAGTATTGCACCATGGAGAAAAGAAAATTCATACGGTAGATATAACAATTCTTCCGGAAGAGGTAACGGATACAACTCCATTTTATCTGATGTCATTAATTATTGCATAAGATTTTTGAAGGAGAGGCTTCCGAAGATTGAGACAGCAGCACTTGGAAATGAAGCAGGAATGATCGGTGCAGCAAGTTTACTGTAAAATATGGAGGGGATAAGATGAGAATTAATCCTGATAATAAAAAAATACGTTATAGCGGAAGGATTGACTGGACGAATCCAAAAGAACCAATCTGGGTTTATCCATGTACATCTGTGGAATTTAAATTTACAGGAAAATATTTGAAAATTTTCCTGAGAAACAAAAATGAATACTGGCAGAATTATCTTGGATGTGTTTTAGATGGAGTGCAGTTGTGTTATTATCTGGATAACAAGAAAGAGAATGAAATAGAGATTCGTGTTCCTGAGAATGAAAACGGAGAACATCATGTTCTTTTCTTTAAACGTCAGGATTCCTGCCATGAGATGCACATCCTTGGATTTGAAATTGAAGACGGAGCAAAATTATTGGAACTTCCGGATGCACAGACAAGAAAAATTGAAGTTTACGGAGATTCTGTATCAGCAGGAGAAGTGACAGAAGCAGTGGATTATACAGGAAAGACGGACCCTGAACATCAGGGAGGTTATTCTAACAGCTGGTATTCCTATGCCTGGATGACAGCACGTATGCTGAATGCACAGATTCATGATATCGCACAGGGCGGAATTGCATTGATGGATGGACAAGGCTGGTTCCATGAGCCGGATCAGATTGGAATGGAAAGTGCCTGGAATAAAATCCGCTTCAATAAAACATTTGGTGAACTGACAGAATGGAATTTTAATCAGTATACACCGCAGGTTGTTGTTGTGGCAATTGGCCAGAATGATAATCATCCGTTTGATTACATGTCAGAAGACTATATGTGTGAGAAAGCAATTCTTTGGAGAAAACACTATACAGAATTTTTAAAAAAACTGCGTCAGGTATATCCGAAGGCATCGGTCGTCTGCTGTACGACATTGCTTGAGCATGACAGTTCTTGGGACAAAGCAATTGACGATGTAGTGGTTTCTATGGGAGACCGTAAGATTTCCCATTGTATCTTTAAAAGAAACGGAGCAGCGACTCCAGGACATCTCAGAATTCCAGAAACCTATGAGATGGCGAGAGAACTTGCTGATTATATAGAGAATCTGGGAATCGAGGAATGGAAATAATTAGAATAGTAGAGTAATAAGAGGAAGAAAGCAATGGAAAAAAAGATCGTTTTTTCAGAAAATTTTGTCTGGGGTGTAGCAACAAGTCATATTTTTCCCTGCAGGAGGATGACAGTAACTGGACGTGGAATGTATCCTGGTGGTCTGATCCGGTTTTATTAGGACATTATCCGGAGGAGGGATTGGTGCGTTATGAAAAATATCTTCCGAAAATCACAGAAGAAGATATGCGTCTGATCTCAGAACCGATCGATATCTATGGACAGAATATTTATAATGGAAGATGCGTCCGTATGGGAGAAGACGGAAAGCCACAGGAGGTTTGCCGATATGAAGGATTTCCTAAAACTGCGATCCAATGGCCGGTAACACCGGAATGTCTGCAGTGGGGGCCGAAGTTTTTATCTGAAAGATATCATAAGCCAATTTACATCACAGAGAACGGATTATCCTGCCATGATGTGATCTCATTAGATGGAAAAGTGCATGATCCAAACAGAATTGATTTTCTTGCAAGATATTTGCGAGAACTGAGAAAAGCAGCAGAGGAAGCGGATATCAGAGGATATTTCCAGTGGTCTTTGATGGATAATTTTGAATGGGCCAAAGGTTACTCAGATCGATTTGGACTCGTATATGTGAACTACAGAAATCAGGAGAGAATTATGAAAGATTCCGCATTCTGGTATAAACACGTGATAGAAACAAACGGAGCAGAATTATAAATGGAAATAAAAGATCCCTTTTGGGGTTTATTTAGTAGCGTTAATAATAAATGCTTGACAATTTATAAGGAGTGGTGTAGGGTAAAGGTGTCAAAGGAATTTCACCGGATCGGGTGTAATTCCGTTCACTATCCTATACGAAAAGAAGAGGTATTCATGATGAAAGAATTAAAGCCAATCAAAGAGGGTAAGGTACGCGAGATTTATGATAACGGCGACAGCCTGATCATGGTAGCAACCGACCGTATTAGCTGTTTTGATGTCATTCTGAACAATGTGGTAACAAAAAAAGGTACCGTTCTGACCCAGATGTCCAAATTCTGGTTCGATCTGACAGAAGACATCCTTCCGAATCATATGATCTCTGTAGACGTAAAAGACATGCCGGAATTTTTCCAGCAGGAGAAATTTGACGGAAACAGCATGATGTGCCGTAAGCTGGAAATGCTTCCTATCGAGTGCATTGTCCGCGGCTACATTACCGGAAGCGGCTGGGCAAGCTATCAGAAAACAGGAAAAGTATGTGGCATCGAGCTTCCGGAAGGATTAAAAGAATCTGACAAGCTTCCTGAGCCAATCTACACTCCGTCCACAAAGGCTGAAATCGGAGATCATGACGAAAATATCTCTTATGAGCAGAGCATCGCCCATCTGGAAAAATACTTCCCGGGAAAAGGAGCCGAGTATGCAGAGAAGCTTCGCGACTACACCATCGCTCTGTATAAAAAATGTGCTGATTATGCTTTAAGCAAAGGCATTATCATTGCAGACACAAAATTTGAGTTTGGTCTCGACGAAAACGGAAATATCGTAATCGGCGACGAGATGCTGACTCCGGACAGCTCCCGCTTCTGGCCTGCAGATGGTTATGAACCAGGCCATGGTCAGCCATCTTTTGACAAACAGTTCGCGCGCGACTGGCTCAAAGCCAACGATGGAAACCACGACTGGACTCTGCCGCAGGAAATCGTAGACAAGACGATCGAGAAATATCTTCAGGCATATGAGATGCTGACAGGAAAACCGCTGGCATAAAGAACATCATAGTGTTAAAAAGCTACAGGAGGCAGGTTCTGCCTCCTGTTTTTGCATATTTTGTGATAAGATCAGATGATAATCTGATACTCAAATGTGTGAAACATGTGATATAATGGGAAGAACGACAGGATGCGAAGGAGGAAACACGATATGAAAATTGCTGCTGCAATTGAAAAAATGACAGATTTTTATAAGGGAAATATTCATGATATTTATCATTTTCTGAAGGTATGGGCCTTTGCAAAAAACATCGGCGAGGCGGAAGGACTGGATCCAAAAACACAGGAAACGCTGGAGATGGCAGCTGTTGTCCATGATATTGCCTGCCCGCTGTGTCGGGAAAAATACGGAAATACCAGCGGAAAGCATCAGGAAGAGGAAAGTGCGCCGCTCGTTGCAGAATTTTTCAAAGATGTACCGGCAGGAGAACTGGATGTCGAACGCATCACATGGCTGGTTACGCATCATCATACCTATACAAATGTAGAGGGAATGGATTACCAGATCCTGCTGGAAGCCGATTTTCTAGTCAATGCCGGCGAGAGCGAATATTCAAAACAGGCGATTGAAAATTTCTGCAGAAAAGTATTTCGGACGGAAGCGGGAACGCATCTGTTGAAGAGTATGTTTCTGGAGAAGGAATAAGGTCATGAAGTGTGACATCCCGAAGTATCTGGATGCTACCTTATGGAACAGGGGATTTGTGGATACAAACGGCAAATACTATGAGCTTTGGAATGCGCAGGCACAGTATTATACGGAGTAAAATTTTGGCAATCTGTCGGCAGAAGCCATTCACAGAGAGATTGACGGTACACTGAAACAGCTGGGAACAGATTATCTGGATCTGTATATCATTCACCGTTTTGACTACGAAACTCCGATTGAGGAAACAATGGAAGCCATGAATGTATGACCGCACTGGCATGGCAATGGGCGAAGTGAGTCAGCTCCCCGATTATCGGTGGGACCAAGGCGGCGTATCTGGAAGATGCGGCAAAAGCCTTCGCTGTAACATTAACCGATGACGACATCGCGTATCTCGAAGAACCGTATATACCGCACCGAATCGTTGGTGCCGTTGATCACAATCTGGCAGATGGGGTTATGCTGCTGGATGAAAAGAAATAATTGTTTCGTAAAAAACTATGGCATGTAAAACGCCGTCAGACTTGTTGTAGTCTGACGGCGTTTTGCGTTAGGAAGCTCTTTGAAGAAACATCTATATTATTTCGTTTCCTGTCCCGCTTTCTTCCGGAACAGTTCTTTTCCACAGCTGATGACAATGATGACACCAAGAACCATCAGCAGAATGGCGATGATGAGCTGCAGTCCCTCAACGAGGAAGACAGCGGTTCCTGCTCCATACGCTTTTACAAGTGCGATGACACGCTCTACCAGTGCGGTAAAGGTGACGCAGAGCATGATGATAAGCGGCGGGAACAGGGTTCTGTTTTCACGGCCGGTGACTTTCAGGAAGACACAGAGCGTGATCAGAACGAGTGCACTCAGCATCTGGTTTGCACTTCCGAACAGCGGCCAGATATTGGCATATCCGATCTGGGTCAGGATGTAGCCGCAGAGCAGAGTAACAATGGTAGAGAAATATTTATTGCAGAGCAGCTTTCTCCACCCGGCAGCATGTTCCATATCATCGACAGTGAACAGTTCCTGGAAGGACATACGGCCGATTCGTGCAACGGAGTCAAGACTGGTAAGTGCCAGCGCCGATACACACATCGTCATGAAGCACTGTGCTCCGTATACCGG